>SKEQ01000887.1_pt1 | contig 16084 bp, 17 predicted proteins | sample 4826751 | NCBI WGS metagenome assembly SKEQ01 (sample SAMN11008805, study PRJNA524170) | human gut metagenome | biome: Human fecal sample; material: Feces; isolation source: fecal sample from pouch patient p44 | host: Homo sapiens | place: Israel: Tel-Aviv | collected 2013-07-11 | reverse complement strand
AAAGGGCTTTGTAGGTAAATGATGTTGCGCTTGGCGAACCTATTTCGATGAGTCTTTAGACTCCAGTGCCGGTAATAGACCCTTATAGGGTCAAAGCAAACCACCGGCTAAGCCGGTGGTCGTGATTTTTAAGGAGGTTTCAAAGATGGAACAAACGGTGAAGAAAAAGTTTGGCATTCGCGATATTATGACGATTGCCGCAATGATGGTCATCAATTTCGCAATTGCAATGGTGATTGGTATGGTTACATTGCCTTTCCCAGCAGTATATTTATACGGCTCTGCTGGTATTGATGCCTTTATTGGAGCAACATTTTATTTGGTTGCGGCAAATCGCATTAACAAACACGGATTGTTGTTTGCTTGGGCTACGGTTTATGGACTAATCCAAGGTGTTATGGGTTATATGTTCTTGGTTCCCTATTTCTTGATTGTAGCCCTCATTGCCGAGTTATGCATGGTTGGCAAGAATACATACCGAAGTGCAGTTCGCAACCGAATTGGCTGGATGGTCAACTCAATCGGAAATTTTGTAGGCTGTGCCGTACCGCTGTGGTGGTCTTGGGACAGCTATCAGGAAATGGCAGCAAGCAGCGGTTTTGATGCAAATACCTTGAATATGCAGCTCTCTATGGTGACTTCTCCGGCGCTGATGCTTCTGGGTGTTGTCATTACTGCGGTTCTTGCAATTCTTGGTACATTGTTCGGCCAGCGGTTGCTCAGAAAGCATTTCCAAAAAGCTGGCATTGTAGGATGATGGCCGGAGAAAAAAAGCAAAGGCGGATTGACCGGATTGACGGGCGCACAGTTCTTTTCCTGACGCTGTGCGCCTGCCTTGTGACTTTCCTTACCACGAGTTTTTGGGGACATGGGATTTTTACCTTTTGGATTTTTCTGATCCTGTGCTGGTTCGGCTTGTATAAGCAGGCTATTGGATGCTTTGCGGTCTATTTGGTAGCGATTGTATGGCTGATGATCGAGACAAAGTATCAGATCAGTATCCCATCACCGCTGTTACTCAGCATGATTTACAAGCTGCTGCTCCCCGCTATGCCAGCCTATCTTCTGGCGAAAATTCCGTCCGGGAAACTGACGGCCAGCTTGAGGAAAATGCCTATCCCCACCCGTATCATGCTTGTTTTGATCGTCATGCTCCGACTGTGCTGCATGAATTTGGAGAAGTCAGGGAAGCCATGAAAATCCGTGGCTTCTTAAAATCGGTTGGCAATGTTTTGAGGCATCCGATGGACACGTTGGAATACGCCATTGTTCCGATGGTGTTCCGCTCCTTAAAGATTGCGGACGAGTTAGCCGCTTCTGCCATTGTCAGAGGAATTGAAAGCCCCTACAAGAAAGAAAGCTACTATGTCAGCCGGATCGCTGCGCTGGATTACTTTTTGATTGTTGTCAGCGTGGGAGCTGCCGTGTGCTGCTGTCTTTTATAGGAGGAATGGAATGGGAAAAGAAATTATGATCCGTGACCTGATCTTTTCCTATGGCGGGAACGGAAATCAACTGGAACATATATCGTTAGATATTGCCGCCGGGGAGGTCATTGTTATGACCGGCCCATCAGGGAGCGGGAAAAGCTCTTTGACGAGAGTGATTAACGGCCTGATCCCCTACTTTTACGAGGGGAAATTAAGCGGCGAGGTTTTTGTGGACGGAAAACCGCTGAAAGAGATTCCGTCCTGGGAGCGCGGCAAAATCGCAGGGAATGTATTTCAAGACCCCAGGAGCCAGTTTTTTGCCAATGAGGTAGCCGGTGAGATTGCTTTCGGCTGTGAGAACTACGGGTATTCCCATGAGGACATTCAGAGCCATGTTCACCGGGCGGCGGCGGACATCAAAATTCAGGACATTCTGGATTACAGTCTGCACAGCCTGTCTTATGGGATGCGCCAGAAAGTTGCGATTGCGTCTGCGGAGGCGATTGACCCGGAAATCTATGTCATGGATGAACCGTCTGCCAATCTGGATATTGCATCTACCTACCGCTTTGCAGACATTATCCGCGATTTGAAACAGCAGGGAAAAACCATCATCATAGCAGAACACAGGCTTTATTATCTGATGGATCTGGCAGACCGCTTCCTGTGTGTGCAGAAAGGGAAAATTGTGCGGGAATTTACCGCGCAGCAGATGAAAGCCCTGTCCAATGAGGAAATCCGGGTGCTGGGGCTTCGCACTCCTGACCTGCACCAGATCGAGCAGGCGGAAATCCCATCTGCGGCAACCAGCGAGGTTGTTCTGGAAGTGAAAAAGCTGAACCACTCTTTTGGTGAGACGATTGTGGCAAAGGATATTGACTTTCAATGCTGCAAGGGAGAAGTGGTAGCCCTGATTGGCCCTAACGGGACGGGCAAAAGCACCATAGGACGAATCCTGGCAGGGCTATTGAAAGAAAAATCCGGCGAAGTCGTTTTGTTCGGAAAGCATTGCAGACCGAAAGGCCGCTTGGGAAAGGTCTGGTACATTCCCCAGGATTTAGACAGCCAGCTTTTCGGTGAGGACTTGCTTGACGAACTGACTACCGGCGCAGAAGTCAACCCGGAGCGGAAACAAGCGGCGGAAGAAATCCTGGAGGCCCTGGAACTGACGCCATTCATCAAACAGCATCCCTCTACGCTGTCAGGAGGGCAAAAGCAGCGGCTGGCTCTTGGCGTGGCTCTAATGCACGAAGCGCCGATCATCGTACTGGATGAACCGACAAGCGGGCTGGACGGTACGAATATGCGGAATGTCAGCCGGATGATCCGCAAGCTGGCAAAGATGGGGCGCACCATTATCGTCATTACCCATGACGCGGAGTGTGCGCTTGCCTGCTGTGAGCGGGCAATACGCCTGGAGAACGGCTGCATTACCGATGATTTTCAAATCAGAGGCGCAGAGCTTCTTTTAGACAAAATTGGATATGACAAAAAGGAGGGTTAGAAATGGCACAGCAAAACGAGAAGCAGCCGAAAGCGAAAACCGGACTGGCACGCTGCCTGGAGCTGGCTTCCGGCCATAAAGGGCTGGTGTTCCTGGCAGGTTTTTTGGCGGCGCTGGCTGCGATCTGTTCTTTTGTACCGTACTTATCAATCTACTACATCATTCGGGAAATCCTGTTTGTTTACCCGGATATGTCGCTCTTGAATGTTTCCACGATTTCGACCTGGGGATGGCTGGCCCTGGCTGGAATTTTGGGGAACATCGTATTTTACTTTTTTGCCCTGTTGTGTTCCCACGTTGCGGCGTTTGGAACGCTTTATGAATTGAAGGTGGCCTTTGCCGACCACATCATGCAGATTCCCCTTGGGTATCATCTGACCCTGGGCAGCGGCAAAATGAGAAAAATCATGGACGAAAACATTGAAAGCGTTGAGAAATTCATCGCTCACCAGCTCCCGGACTTTGTGGCCTCGCTGGTCGCACCGCTTGTTCTGGTCATCATTCTTCTTGGAATTGACTGGCGGTATGGCGTGGTTTGTCTGGTCGGTATTGTTCTGGCCTTTATTGTGCAGTTTGCAGGCTTCAACGGAGAAGCAAAGGAAAAAATGCACCGTTTCCAGACCGCTCAGGAGAACATGAACAGCGCCTCCGTGGAATATGTGCGCGGTATGTCGGAGATCAAAGCATTTAATCAGACCGCCGATTCCTTTAAGCGGTTGGGCAAATCCATTACAGACTATACCTCTTTTGTGTTGGAGTACGCATTGGGCTGGCAGAACTGTATGCCTGCTTTTACCACGATCATCAACAATATTTATCTGCTTTTGATTCCGGTGGGCATTCTGATCGGGATGCACACTACGGATTTCAGGGAGTATTCGCTGACATTTATTTTCTACCTGATTATTGTCCATGCGATTTCCGGTGTCCTGAATAAAATCATGTATATCTCTGAGTCCTTTACGCAGATTGACGGCAGCGTGGAGCGTATGGATGAAATCCTGCGTATCCCGGCCCTGCCCGAAAAGAGTACGGCGCAAGCAATCGAAAACTATGGGATTGCTTTCCGGGATGTCAGCTTTTCCTACGAAGCCGATTCCCAGGTCAAGGCCCTGTCTCATGTTTCTTTCTTTGCGGATCAGGGCAAGGTGACAGCCATTGTCGGCCCCTCCGGTGGCGGTAAAAGTACCATCGCCAGCCTAATCTCCCGGTTTTATGATGTGACGGACGGAAGTATTCAAATCGGCGGCGTTGACATTCGGGATATTCCGCTGGATGCGCTGATGGATAAGGTCAGCTTCGTATTTCAGGATACGTTCCTGTTCAAACAGAGCATCCTGGACAACATCCGTATGGGAAATCCAGATGCTACGGAAGAACAGGTGATTGCGGCGGCAAAGGCTGCAAGATGCCATGAATTTATTGAGCAGCTTCCGAACGGCTACCAGACCGTGATCGGCAGCACCGGCGTCCACCTTTCCGGTGGTGAGCGCCAGCGGATTGCCATTGCAAGGGCTATCGTAAAAGACGCGCCCATTATCGTTCTGGACGAGGCAACCGCGTTCAGCGACCCGGAGAACGAGTACCTGATTCAAAAAGCCTTTGAAAAGCTGATCCAGAATAAAACGGTTGTAATGATCGCCCATCGCCTGTCCACGATTCGTAATGCTGACCAGATCCTTGTCATGGAAAAGGGCTGTCTGATTGAGTCCGGCACCCATGACGAGCTGCTGAAGAAGGACGGAAAATACGCACAGATGTGGAGCAGCTATACGGAGTCGATCAACTGGAAAATTGGTACAGGAAAGGCGGTGTGATCTATGAGTAAGCTGAAAGAAAAGTTAATGCTGTCGGAGAAAGGCTATTCCGACCTGAAAAAAGCAATTACGGCCTGCACAATAACCAATATCGCGTTATTGCTCCCATCAATGGTAGCCTGCCTGATCTTTTGGGAGCTGTTAAAGCCGTTTACGGGAGAAGCAATTTCGTGGGCCGCGTTGTGGAAGCTGCTGGGCCTGGGGCTGGTGGCGGCTATTCTGGTATTCCTGGCCGCGAAAAACGATTATAGGAAAACCTATATTGCTTCCTATAAGGAGGCCAGCACGACTAGACTTCGGATCGCGGAGCATCTTCGCAAGCTCCCCATGAGCTTCTTTAACACAAAAGATTTGTCCGATATTACCACCAACATGATGGCGGATTGCAGCAGCATGGAATCCATGCTCAGCAGTACCATCCCGCCGCTGATTGCAAATATCATCTCTGTTACCCTGACCTGCGTTTGTCTGGCATTTTTTGACTGGAGAATGGCCCTTGCGATTTTCTGCACAATGCCGGTTACATTCCTTATCATCTGGTGCGGGCGCAAGCTACAACTTCGTCTGTTTGACAAACAGGTGGATGTGAAACTGGAGGCGTCTAGCCAGATTCAGGAATACCTGGAAGGTATTAAGATCATCAAATCTTGTGGTCTTGGCGGTTCCCGCTTTGATGCGTTGGATAAAGCACTCCAGGCCATGAAAAAAATCGCCATTAAAGTGGAACTGGCCTCCGGTATTCTGGTTCAGGGAGCCAGCCTGATCCTGCAAGCAGGGCTTGGCATTACTATTTTCATTGGAACGGTGCTGATAACCGGCGGCAAAATCGAATTGCTCCCTCTGCTGGTGCTGCTCATGTTCTCCACGCAGATTTACGGCCCAATCCTTGCCATTCTCTCACAGTTGACTTCTCTGTTTCATTTGGAGACTGTCACCAACCGTATGCGTACCCTGCTGACCACGCCCGCTATGGAGGGCCAGGATAAGGATGTATCCAAGTATGACATTGAACTGAAAAATGTCACTTTCGGATATAACCAGGACGATGTTATCAAGGATGTGTCTTTTTCTATTCCTGCTGGCAGCGTAATGGCCCTGGTAGGGCCTTCCGGCAGCGGCAAAAGCACGATTTCCAAACTGATCGCCCGCTTTTGGGATATAAGAAAAGGCCAGATCACCATTGGTGGTATGGATGTCAGCACCATTGAACCGGAACACCTGATGCGCTGTATGTCCTTTGTATTCCAGGATGTGACCCTGTTCAACGATACTGTTTTTAACAATATCCGTGTAGGTAACATGAACGCTACCGAAGAACAGGTCATGGCAGCGGCAAAGGCAGCGTACTGTAACGAATTTATCCAGCGATTGCCGGATGGTTATCAGACTATCTTGGGGGAGAACGGCAGCACTCTTTCTGGCGGAGAACGTCAGCGAATCTCCATTGCCCGCGCTCTGCTGAAAGATGCCCCGATTATTCTTCTTGATGAAGCAACAGCATCTCTTGACCCTGAGAACGAGGTTTTAATCCAGCGGGCCATTGCAAAGCTGGTGGAGGGTAAGACGGTTATTATGATTGCTCACCGGCTTCGTACCGTTGTGGATGCCGACCAAATTCTCGTTCTTGATAACGGTAGACTGGTGGAACACGGTACACATGATGAATTGATGAAAAAGAACGGATTGTACCATAAACTGTTCCATATCCAACAGGAGAGTCTTGGTTGGGCTGTGTAAATTGTTTTAGAAGGGAGATGTTCCATGAAACTTCGTGCGTCCGGGGAGGACTATCTGGAAACCATCCTTGTTCTCCATAAGAAAACGGGTATGGTGCGCTCCGTAGATGTGGCCCGGCACATGGGAGTGTCAAAGCCAAGCGTATGTGTGGCAGTAAACACTTTGAAAGACGGCGGCTTTCTTACGATGGACGAAGATCACTTTCTCCATCTGACCGATGTGGGCCGCGAGGTGGCTGAAAAAATCTATAAGCGTCACTGCTTCTTTACTGAGCAGCTTATCGCCGCAGGCGTTGACCCCAAGACTGCGGAGGCCGACGCCTGCCGGATTGAACACATCATCAGCGACGAGAGCTTTTCGCGGCTGAAGGAGGCAGCTGCACAGGAGCAAGACTAAACTAAATATGCCAAGCTATCCTGCCTCGCCAGACGGGGAAAGAAAAAAACCGTTGCAGGGCAGGCAGCTTCGTGCGCTCATAATGGATTTTCAAAGACTGCGGCGGTTTTGAGTACATCAAGGCCGCCGTTCTTCGGATGCTGGCGCTTTTGCTTGTCGTTTTTTCGGGAATTTCCCCGAAAGGTGCCGCTCACCGCCTTCATTTCGGTTCACTCGTCAACCTGTGAATCGAAATGGAGGTACATAATGCAGAAGATCAATCTTCGGGAACTGTATCCCGATGTGTATAAAACCGATGTCTTTGTGGACGTGGCCGAGGAAGTACTGGCGGCAATCCGGGGACAGGAGAAGGACGATGCTGCCTACGAGCGCCGGAAGTTCCGGCACAAGGCCCATTACTCTCTGAACCGGGAGGATGGCATTGAAAACGATGCCCTCAACCGGCCGCTCATCCCGGAGGAAATCTTGGAGCAGAAGCAGCTACGGGAGGAAGTGTACGCCGCGCTGATGCAGCGGACTGAAGAAACTGGCGCGTCTGCTGGGAACGGCCCGATAATATGACCGCCGCATAGTGGCAAAAAATAGCTGGTGGAGGATTGTTATTCCTCCACCAGCTTACTTATCCTCTAAATGTTCATCTGGATCAATCCCAGCTGTCTTTACCATCTCTTTCAGCTCATCAGCCAACGCGCGGGTCGAGTTTAACAGCACTTTTCTGGCAGCCGGAGGGCACGAAAGGTAAAGCTGCCGCATATCGTTGGCGGCTTGCTCATCTTCAGGCAGATCGAGATTCATCAGGGAATCTAAAGATAAATTCAAGACTTTGCAAAAAGCGCGCAGAACCTCAAAGGAAGGGTTCTTTACCCCTCTTTCACAGCTTTGAACGTGCTTCAGCGAAAAATGGCTCTGATCTGCGAGTTCCTGTTGCGTCAGTCCTTTTTCCTTACGCGCTTTTTGTATTCTTCGTCCCAGCTCTTTTATCAGTTCCATAGGCACTATCGTCTCCTTAATCATATTTTATCGCTACGAGGATGGAAAGCGTGTAAAGCACACGGTTACGCCGGTCCTCGGTGAAAAGGCAGCACATAACGGAAAAGTGATTTACAGCTTAGATTTTGAAGTGACGCCGCACCAGCTGCGGCATACATACATTACGAATCTGATTCATTCGTCCGTAGACCCGAAAACGGTTCAATACCTGGCGGGACATGAGAGCAGTAAAATTACGATGGACATTTACGCAAAGGTCAAATACAACAGACCGGATGAGCTGGTAAGAACAATGGGTGGTGCATTTGCCCAGTGGGATGCAGCACAGGCATAACATTATAAAAGCAGGAAACAACGCAGGAGCGAGGCAAGGATGTCTCGCTCTTCCCGTAGGAATAAAATAAGCCAGTGACGAAACCTTCAAATTTCGCTCACTGGCCTACTTTGTTTCAAGTTTCTTGGAAAGCTCCTTTAGTTCCTCTGTAAATCCACGAGTGTGTTGCAATAAGGTTTCCCGCATCTCCGGCGGGCAGTTCATATAAAGTAGCTTCATCTCATTCTGCCCTGCTTCGTCCGGCGAGAGATCCGGGTACATAAGCGAGTCCAGTGAAAGATGAACCACCTTTGCCAATGCTTTCAAAATCAGATAAGAAGGATTTCTCCTGGCTTTCTCAATATCGGCAATCTGTTTGGTAGAAACATGGGATTCATCTGCCAGCTGTTCCTGCGTCAGATTTTTTTGTTTTCGTGCTGCTTGGAGCGCATCTCCCAAGGCGGTTAAATCGTCAATCGGCATTATCGTTCACCTCAATAATATTGTATCGTTCCGGTTCAATTTGAGGAATAACCTTATCATTCCGGTTTGCCAGTATGATTATACCGATTTTCTTTTTTTAACAGCATGGTTGCGGGCTTGTATTCTTCGAGCAAATGAAATATAATAAAATAAATTGTCGGAGGTGTGAACATGGATTACATGACGCTCAAAGAGGCAAGCGCAAAATGGGGCGTTTCGTCCCGTCAGATAAATTATTACTGCACCGATGGACGCATCCCCGGTGCTGTCAAAATGGCCGGTGTCTGGCTGATCCCCAAGGAGGCAGAGAAGCCAAAGGACAGACGGTATAACGAAAGCAGGTGATACAGTGCTGCATATAGCAATTTGTGATGATGAAAAAGACTTTGTTCAGTATTTGACCGACTTACTGAACCAATACAGCAAGGAAACAGGACGGAACATAAAGATTACCCCGTACTATGACGGTATGGAGCTAATCGAGAAATACGATCCAACCATAGACCTGATTTTTCTTGATATTCAAATGAAGATGGTAGACGGACTTCATGCTGCCGAGCGCATCCGGCAGATGGACGAAACCGTGGGTATTATTTTTCTCACTACTCTGACACAGTATGGGCTTGAGGGATATAAATACCATGCGACGAACTACATCATTAAGCCCATGAAATATGCCCGGCTCAAATCAGAAATGGACAAATTTGTGGAGCGCAGCCAGAAAGAAGATACCCCCTCTCTGGTGATTACCAACGATACCGGCAAATATAAAGTGCCGCTGAAATCCATTCGATACGTTGAAACCTATAACCGCAATCTGATGTTCCATACCGAGCAGGAAAATATTATCTGCTATAAGAGCATGAAAGAAGTGGAACGGGAACTTTGCGACAAAGACTTTGTGCGCTGCCATACCAGCTATATTGTCAATCTGTTCTATGTGAAAGGCATCAAGAAGCTGGATATTGAATTGATTACAGGTGAGGTCATTCCCATCAGCCAGCCCAAACGGAAAGAATTTATGGAACGGCTGACGGACTATTGGGGGAATTTCTTATGATCCGCTTTTTTGAAATTCTCTCTTTTTTATTGGCATGGGGATATACAGCGATTTTCTTTCTTATTTTGAAATCCTTTCTTCCTCTCCGCAAAAATGTGGTACTAAAAGTTATAGCGTTTCTGATTTGTGGCTATTTAGCTGATTCCATTATCTATTCCAATGATGCTGGAAGTCTGTTTGGTACAATGTTTTTGTTTTTTCTCTATGTTCTACTGTTTTATCGCGGGACATTCATGGAGAAATTATCGGTCATACTTGTTTTTTATCCGGCACTCATTGCCATTAACTACTTAATGCTTGACACCGGGGGCCGATTATTCAAAATCGTAACCCAAGCAAGTTATGAGGAGGCTTTACAATCCTCAACACTCATGCTCACCAGTACAGCCATTCATACGGTGTCCCTTTTGCTGCGGTTACTGTTCTGGATTGGTGCATGGTTGGTTTTGCGGAGGTTTTTGGAAAAAATTCCGTCCCATCTGAACATAAAGACATGGCTGATTATTGATATGCTGATTCTTGCCTCATTTGTGGCAATCTTCACAATTATCTACTTTATGCCTGAAAATACTGTGATTGTTTATCCCATCTGTGGGGCTTCTATTTTTTCCAGTTTCAGTTGTATGTATCTGGCAGCCTATATCTATGATTCCATGCAGACAGCATACCGAGTACAGCAGATGGAAACACAGCGGGATTATTACAAGGAGCGCATTGTCGAAGAAGAACGTGTCCGTTCCATCTACCACGACCTGAAAAACCACCTGCTTGTCATGGAAAACAGGCAGAATACAGCAGAAACCCGGCAGATGGCCGAAACGCTCCGCTCTCAAATTGCAGACTATGAGGACTATGTGCATACAGGAAACGAGTTTCTTGACATCATTCTAAAGGATAAGGCAGCAAAAGCCCGCGAAAAGCAGATTGATTTCTCGGCTTTGGTTGATTTCAAGGGTATGGACTTCATAGAGCCGTTGGACATCAGCACCATCTTCAACAATGCCATCGACAATGCTATGGAGGCCAGCGAACGGTTGCCGGAAGATCAACGATTGGTTACTGTCAAGGCCGAGCGTGTTCGGGATATGCTGATTATCGCGGTGGAAAACAACACCTTACCGGGGACACGGTCAGCCGAGGGAACCACAAAGAAAGATCGTTTCGTACATGGCTTTGGTATTCCCAATATTAAAAAAGCCGTTGAAAAATACGACGGACAGTGCAGCTTCCATCAGGGGGATGGAACTTACCTGCTGAAAATCCTGATCCCGATTCCTTAACAGATTGACGCCGCTTCTTCACGAAGCGGCGTTTCTTTTTTGTGCAGACTTAGTTTTTTCATTGTAGATGTTAGTTTACGCATTTTCCATTGTGCCTTTCTTTTGCCCGGATATAATGAAGAAAAAACACAAAAAGCAAAGAGAGGTTATAGAACATGAGTATTTTAAGCACCAAACAACTGACAAAGCAATACGGCACCGAGCCGAATATTGTTAAGGCGCTGGACGGCGTGAGCATTTCCATTGAGCCGGGCGAGTTTGTTGCCATCATCGGCACATCCGGCAGCGGCAAGTCAACCCTGCTGAATATGCTGGGGGGATTAGACCGCCCCACTTCCGGCTCTGTCAGAGTAGATAATTACGGGCTGGGCAAGCTGAAAGACGAGGACTTGACTGTGTTCCGCCGCCAGCGGATCGGTTTTATCTTTCAGAACTACAATCTGGTTCCCGTCTTGAATGTGTATGAAAATATCGTTATGCCCATCCAGCTTGACGGGAAAAAGCCGGATCAGAAATTTATCAAAGAGATCGTGGCTTTGCTGGGGCTGGAAAAGAAGCTCTACAATATGCCCAACACTCTTTCCGGCGGCCAGCAGCAGCGCGTTGCCATTGCAAGAGCTTTAGCCAGCAAACCGGCAATCATCCTTGCCGACGAGCCGACCGGCAATCTGGACAGCAAGACCAGTGATGAAGTGATCGAGCTTTTGAAAGTCACCAGCCAGAAATTTCATCAGACCATTGTAATGATTACCCATAACCCGGAAATTGCAGCGCAGGCAGATCGTACCATTCATATCGAAGATGGACGGATTGCAGAGTAAGGCGGTGATACCATGAAAAGACAAAAATCAATGATACGCATATTGACAAACCGCAGTTTCAAGGCAAACAAAACGCGCAATCTGGTTGCCATCTTTGCCATTGTTCTGACAACGGTAATGTTTACATCTCTGTTTGTCCTGTCACAGAGCATGGTTGAAAACCTGCGGAACATGAATTTTCAGCAGGCCGGATATAACAGCCATTTGAGTTCCGGCATCATGACGGACGCGGATGTGGAGAAGATCACCACCCATGAAGCTGTCCGGGACTTTGGCAAAAGCATTGTGGTTGGAATTGCTGAAAACAAGGAATTGACCGGGCGGCAGGTAGAAATCCGCTATGGGGATGAAAACTATGCCCGTTCCAGCTTTTCCTATCCCACCGAGGAAACTATGCCGGTGCAGGAAAATGAGATTGCTTTGGACACTATTACCCTTGATAAAATGGGGCTGCCTTATGAATTGGGGCAGGAAATCACCCTGCAATGGCGTAAGGACTTAAACGGGGAAGAAATCACCACCAGCACCTTTACCCTCTCCGGCTATTGGGATGGAAATTCTGCTGCTATGGCAAGTATGGCATGGGTTTCCGAAGCCTTTGTTCAAAGCCAGTGTGCAGGTATCGACCAAGTGGAACAGTTGGCAAACGGGCAGGTATTAGGAACGGTGATGCTCCATATCGACCTATACAGCGACAGCAATTTGGAAGATGTGGCGGAACAGATTTTAGCCGACACCGGCCTGTCCAATGTGTCCCTTTCTCCCAATGCTGCTTATGATTCCACAATGAACCAGAATATCAACCGTGAAGTTCTGCCGATGGCAATTTGCATGGTTCTGGTATTTGCAAGCGGTTATCTGATTATCTATAACATCTTTCAAATCTCTGTTGCCAGTGACATCCGCTTTTATGGCCGACTGAAAACTTTGGGGACAACCAAAAGACAGTTAAAGAAGATGATTTACGGGCAGGCCAACCGCCTGTCGCTGATTGGTATTCCTATCGGGCTTGTGATCGGGTATCTGCTGGGGGCCGTGCTGGTTCCGGTCATGATAACCGGGACAACGGGAGAAGCCAAAACAGCGGTCAATCCCTATATCTTCATCGGCTCTGCGCTGTTTGCTTATTTGACGGTTCTGATCTCCTGCATGAAGCCTGCGAAAATCGCCGGTAAGGTTTCCCCAATGGAAGCTCTGCGTTACACCGACGCCGGAACGAATAGCAAACGGAAAACAAAGAAAAGCACCGGCGGCGCAAGCATCCCGAAGATGGCTCTGGCTAACTTAGGCCGGAACAAAAAGCGCACCATTACGGTAATCTGTTCCCTGACGCTGGGGCTTGTGCTACTTTCCTGTGTCTATGCGAAAAATGCCAGCTTTGATATTGATAAGTACATGAGCCAGACAGTTATCAGTGATTTTGAGGTAGAGGACAGTTCGATTTCTTCCACCTTTGGCACCTACAATCCCTACGGCACCACCATTTCCCCGGAGCTGGTACAGAACATTGAGGGACTTTCCGGGCTGGAAGCAACAGGGCGTTTGTATTCGCAGGTATTTACGCATAAAATCGGGGCGTCTGCTCTTGAGAATATCCAGACCTACTATAACGCTGATGACCGGCTGACCTATATTGAAGCAACGGATGCAGGGTTGGCAGAAGCCTATCACGACATGATCGACAGCAGCGAATGTACTTCCATTCTATACGGCATTGACGGCCTGATTCTGGACACCTTTGCACAGGACGGCAGGATATTGGATGGCACCTTTGACAAAGAGAAATTCTTGTCCGGGGGCTATGTAGTGATGGAAGCGGCTACCGGTGCAGAGGACAGTGAGAAAGAAACACAGCCGACTTATTCTGTTGGTGATACGGTAGAGTTGAACGGCCAGCAATACGAGGTTATGGCGATTGTGGCGGATATTCCCACCATTACCGAGGGCGTAAACAGCAGCACACAAGATTTCCTTTCTTTCTATCTTCCTGCCGATACATTCCGGGCTATGTACCCGGATAACACTCTGCGGAAGCTGTTCTTTGATGTAGCCGAGGAATACCAGCCGCAGGCGGAAGAAATGCTGATCCAATATCAACAAGACGTGGACAAGAGCCTGAATTATACTGCGAAATCCACTTTGATTGAGCATTATCAGGAACAGACACGGGCGAACACTGTGATGGGCTTTGCAATCAGCCTTATCATTGCTTTTGTGGGTATTCTGAATTTCGTCAATTCGATGGTAACAGCGATTGTTTCCCGCCAGAAAGAATTTGCCATGATTCAGAGCATCGGCATGACAAAACGGCAGCTCCGGCGTATGCTGATCGACGAGGGCTTGTGTTACGCGGGAAGCACTTTGTTGGCAGCTTATGTATTAGGCACTGTGGCAGTAGCTGTTGGTGTCCGTATGATGGTAGCCGGTGACTGGACGGCAACATTCCACTTTACACTATTGCCGCTGGTAATCTGTACGCCGATTTTGATTGCGTTTGCAATCGTTATTCCCTATATCTGCTTTAAGAATTTGGAGAAGCAAAGTATCGTGGAAAGACTGCGGGCAACTGATTGATGTGTTCTAACATACGGCCAGTGTCGGTTACACTGGCCGTATGAAAAAGGGGCCTGAAATGAAAGAGTACACGCTAATTATCAAGGGAGAAATGGATTTTATCATCTTATCTCCGCAGGTGCTTTCTTCCCTGATTACTCAAATCCATAACAGCCCGGAGCGAAAAGTTGTGGTAAGTATTGAGAGCATCATGCCACCAAAGTTTACCGACTATCTGCTTCGGGTAATCAATAGCAACCGCTTTAGCAATGAACGGTTCCGCTATCGCTACATTTTAGAAAATCCTGTTACAAAGAAAGGGATGTATGAGATTTTACGGCAACAGCTTTCCCGCACCAATACGGAGCGATTTCCTTGTTTTCAGACCATACGATTGACCGACACTTTCCAGGGTAATGTGGAGCTGGACATGGAGTGCAACGATCTGTTCTTTTGGGCCTGCAAAGATACTACCGCGAAGTTTATCTATACGTTCCCGGATGGCCGACAGGAAACATTGGTGTTTTCCTATTATTCATGTTTCGGACTGGAGTTCCATGTAACCGGATTGCAAAACAAATTTGCAATAATGTTCTCTCACTCTCGACCCTCGAAGTGTTTTGTTCAAAGGAGGAAGAATGAAACGTGAGCAATGGGTTTTATGCCCGGTCTGTGGCTGCAAAACCCGATTAAAAATCCGGGAAGATACAGTTCTTGAAAACTTCCCGTTGTATTGTCCCAAATGCAAGCATGAAACATTGATTTCTGCTCGACAACTAAATATATCTGTTATCAAAGAGCCAGACGCACAGACGCAGAGCCGATAACACACAAGGTCTGATCCCTTGTGGTTATCGGCCTTTTTTATCCAATACACAACGACAGCCTGCCCCGCCCGACGGGGAAAGAAAAAAACCGTTGCGGGCAGGTTGAGTTTGTGCGCTCACTCTATATATCCCAGCGGCGGTTTTGAGAAATCAAGGTCGCCGCTTTTCTTTGCCCGACACAGGATCGGCGGCCCACGGAGGGAGCCGCCATGAGAGTAGCAATATGTAATTCGTCAAAAAAAACTTTTCTGATGTCTCTGCTCCTTACGCACCTCAACCGGTATTATCCTGTCGGTTAATCGGCAATTATAGACTATGGAATCGTCATGATGCCAGTTTTCTCTTGGAGAAGACTGGCGTTTTTGTTTGTCGTTTTTTGTGGAATGGTCCCGATTTGTTTCGGTGTCGTTCTCCACCTCCATTCGATTCACCCGTCAATCACCCGTGAATCGAAATGGAGGTGCATAATGAAGAAAATTAACCTTCGGGAACTTTATCCTAATGTTTATACAACAGACTTTTTTGTAGATGTGACAGAGGAAGTAATGGAGACTATTCGAGCAGCTGAACGTGCGGAGGCTGCGTATGAGCGAAAGATGTATCGTTATAAAGCACAGTATTCTCTGGATTGCGAGAATGGCATTGAAAATGCGGTGCTATTGAAGCCGCAAACACCGGAGATGCTTCTGGAGGAAAAACAGTTTCAGGAGCAGGTCTATGCTACTATGATGAAGCTGCCGGAGAAACAGGCAAAGCGAATTTATGCCCGATACTATCTGGGAATGACGGTAAATGAAATTGCCGAAGTAGAAGGTGTAGATCCAAGCCGTGTCCGTGACAGCATCCGGCGTGGTCTGAAGCAGCTGGCAAAGT
>SKEQ01000886.1_pt1 | contig 16092 bp, 16 predicted proteins | sample 4826751 | NCBI WGS metagenome assembly SKEQ01 (sample SAMN11008805, study PRJNA524170) | human gut metagenome | biome: Human fecal sample; material: Feces; isolation source: fecal sample from pouch patient p44 | host: Homo sapiens | place: Israel: Tel-Aviv | collected 2013-07-11 | reverse complement strand
AGTATCTGGCATTCGGAAAAGAATTTGAAGAGAAATATATCGGGCAGGGTCCGGAAGAAAACCGCACCATGGAAGAAACCCTGAACCTTGGATGGGAACTTCTGGGACGTCTTCCAAAAGAAGAGCTCGACCGTGTGGATACAAAGATTCTGGAAAAATACTATCATCCAACGGTTTATGATGACACAACGACCGCCACATCCAGTCCGGGGTCGATCGCAAATCAGAAATAAAGGAGGGGTTATATGGATCCGCGTACATTTCCTACCAAAGGGAATCTCATGCTTGCCAAAAATTCCCTCACCCTTGCAAAACAAGGCTATGAGCTGATGGACAAAAAACGAAATATTCTGATCCGGGAACTGATGGATCTGATCGATGAGGCGCGAGATATCCAGGATGAGATCGACAGCACTTTTACCTATGCGTACCAGTGCCTGCAGCGCGCCAATATTGAACACGGGATCAACATGGTATCTCAGATTGCCTATACGGTTCCGATTGAAAATTCCATCTCCATCCAGACCCGAAGTATTATGGGAACCGAGATTCCCCATGTAAAATACACACCCACTGTACCTGCACCAACGTATGCATTCAGTACAACGCGTGAAAGCATCGATCTGGCTGCAGATGCATTTCGAAAAGTAAAAGATCTGACCGTAAAGCTTTCCATGGTGGAAAATGCGGCGTATCGCCTTGCTACGAACATCAAAAAGACGCAGAAACGGGCAAACGCTTTGCAGAATATCACCATTCCGATGTACACCAATCTGGTCTACAGTATCACAAATGCACTGGAAGAAAAAGAACGGGAAGAATTCACTCGCTTAAAAGTCATCAAAAGAATGAAACAAAAAAAATCCGGAGGCTGATCCGGAAATCAAAAAACAGCGTGGGTTTCTCGCATATTCGTGAGAAATCCACGCTGTTTTTATCTGCATGTTTCCTTTCTAAAAGAACTCTAAGCATTCTCCTTCTTTTTCAGTGCGTTATATACAAATGTAAGCACCAGTCCGACTGCCGCAAATACCATCGCCAGGACAAACGCCGGACGATAGCCATTGGTCATGCGATAAATCTGACTGATAAAGATGGGGCCTAACAATCCTGCAAGATTAAATCCAATGAACATAATTCCATAATTTACACTTGTATTCTTTCTTCCGAACTGGCCTGCTGTAAATCCGGGATATACCCCCATAAAAGCGCCAAAGCATAATCCAACCATACAGATTCCGATACAAAACCAAAGTGCGCCTGCATTTGCATACAAAATTGCCATTGAAAGTACTGCAAGAACAAATACTCCCTGTAAAGTCTTGATACACCCGATACGATCGGATACACTTCCCGCCAGGATCCGTCCAAATGTATTGAACAGTGCAAGAATAGACACCACAAAAGCTGCATTGGCAGCCGTCATCCCAACCAGGTTCTGTGCGATCGCAGACGCCTGTGAAATCGCCATCATCCCCAGAACAGCCCCGAAGAAAAGCATACTCAGCATGACGTAAAAAATGGGAGATGTCAGCATTTCCTTCCAGTTTTTATCGTTTTCTTCTACTGTTTTCCCCACATTTTTCGCAGAATCCTGATACCCGACCGGAACAAAATCTTCCGGGCATTTTATCATAAACTGCGAAAAAATTCCTGTAATACAAATGATCACAATTCCAAAGTACAAAAACGCCTTGCTGACGCCAACCTGATCGATCAGTGCATTTGCGACCGGCGGCAGGATCACCGAAGAAATGCCATACGACGCCGTTGCAATTCCTCCGACCAGCCCTGCCTTATCCGGGAAAAATTTCACCGAATTACTGATCGTACACCCGTAGGCAAGCCCCATTGCAAGTCCTGCTACAAGTCCGTATCCAATGACCAGACCTAACACATTCTGTGCAAATCCGCAGATCACAAATCCGATCCCAAACAAAACTCCGCCCAGGAAGACTACCCGGCGCACTCCCAGTTTTTGATTTAAAAATCCCCCGCCAATCATGGTAACAAATCCAAACGAATTGCCGATTGAAAACACGATTGCCAGGTTTGCCGCCGTCAGCTCCTGTCCCAGAATCTCTGTCAGATGTGCTGCCATTGGCCCTGCAAAAACACTCCATACATAAAGTGATCCAATGCAAAGATTGATCAGACAGCTGGAAAATAATACCATCCATCTCTTTTTTGTTAATTTTATCTGTTCATTTTCTGTCATAATGCTTCCTCTTTATATTTTTCATAAATCACGTCCCCCTGTTTTCCTTTTTCAAAGCAAACAGAGACCATATATTCTGGATCCACCGGCTTCTGGATCACTGCCGCATCCGGATCCGAACATTCTGTGAACCCTTCCCGGTCCTTTGCTATCCCTTCTGCCGCAAATTCTACCTGATGCGGATCCAGGAAAAAACCTCTGCCCCTCCATTTCAGATAGCTTTCTTTCAACGTCCAGAATCGGTAAAATTCTCTGTTCTGCTTCTTTTGATCCGATGCGTATCTTTTTAAAATCTGTTGTTCTTTTTCTGTCAAGATCTTTTTTGCCATGGATTCTGTAAAATTCTGTATTTTCTCCACATCAATCCCAATCTCCTGATCAGACAGCGCGCATACTACCATCCCCTCACAGTGACTGATATTAAAATGAATCGAATCGCAGCTTTTGAAGTGTGGCTTTCCATACTTGTCTTCCTCCAGCGCCTCTTCCAGCTCTTCTTCTGTCAGATTCCACCCATACCACTTTTTCAGTCCGTTCCGTAAAAGCATTCTTCCAATCCGGTGTTCTTTCCGATATTGATGTTCTCCTTCTTCAAGCACATAGCCTGTCTGATAAACATAAATCATACAACTCTTCCTTCCGGTTTTTTCTCTACAATGATTCCCACCGGTTCCTCCTCCATGGAATCCAGGTAAAACCACCCCTTACTATACGGCGGCTTTGGATACGCGTACGCATAATGACGTTTTCCCGCACTGTGTTCTATGCAGCCAATCATACGTGAAATCAGAGATTTCGGCATCTTTTTTTCACTGTGCGATGTCATATAGTATTCGATGTCCATTTGTTCCACATCACGAAGTGTTCGAAGCTGCGTTTCTTTTGTTCCGTGGTTTTGAAAGATCAGACACATAACCGGTGTCAGGGCATCTCCGCTAAGAAGCACCTTCCATTCCGGAAAGTATACTCCTATTGATCCTGCACTGTGTCCGGGAAGCTCCACAATCTCTCCGTATAAATTTCCAAGATCAAAGTGCGTAAAATCCAGCTTCTTCATCGTGTTCCATCCCTTCCGGCAAAACACGGGTTCTCTGTGAGGAGTCATTTCCTTCACCCACCGTCTGATCTGATCTTCATCGTAGGATTCCAGAAGATTCCAATCTTTTTCTGACAAATACACGGTATCGAACTGACCGCTCCCTCCAATATGATCAAAATGACCATGACTGGCAATGACAAGCAGCGGAAGGGATGTAATCTCTTCCACTACCTGTTTCAGATCATCTGTACCACAGCCAGTATCAAAAAGCAGCGCTTTTTTTTCACCAAGAACCAGGCTTGCAAAACAATCCGCCTCATCACGCAGTCGATAGAACTGTTGTGACAGCTTCTTCGTCTGTATCATTTTACTCCCCCTGCCTGCGGAAGATACCGATCAGCTTTTTCTGGAAAAAATCTACGCCGATCCCCACATACAGAACTCCGGCGATCATAGCTGCACCGATCTGTATCGGAAGTGTCCCAAGCGCAGCTATGGAAAGCGGCCCCATGATCGTAAGACCAATTGCCCATCCGCACAGCCATGCCGGCGTAAAAATATAGTTTGACAGATTCTCCCCGATGATCACCGCAAGACCCCCCAGGATAAAAAGTGTTCCATACAGTTCCAGGTTCGGATTCAGTGTCAGTTTTTCCATGATGAATATTGCAAGCACTGCCCAGCAGTCTCCACATAAAAATCCCAGTGTGATCTTAAGTGCATCACTGATTTTATTTCCATTTGTCACATACAGTCCTGCACAGATCAGCGCAACTGCCCCGGTTGTAATCCCGGCAAATGGTGCCAGTACTGCCCAGATGGGAGGCAATGCTGCAATTCCAAGCGCCAGCGTTAATATATTTAACTTCTTTTCGCTCATAAGAGCTTCCCCTTTCTATTGATCCCAGTCAAACCCTGTCCAGACCGGTTCTCCCGTATATTTCTTTAATACTTCTTCTCCATTGAGCACACGGATTGCCCCCGCTGCCATTGCTTCCATTTCAAATTCGCCCGGATATGCCGTTACCGGTGCGATAAAGGAACAGGCATCTGTAATCTGCTCTACCAGATCCTGATTATGTACCATTCCACCGCCAAGCAGAATTCCATCGACTTCTCCATGAAGGACTGCCGCCATAGAACCAATGCATTTTTCAATCTGATAGATCATGGTATTCCATAACATTTCGGCATACCGATCTCCGTTTTTGGCACACCTGGTCAGTTCCAGAGCATCCGATATCCCCACATGACTTACAAATCCACCAGACTTCGTCAAAAGTGCTTTCACATCTTTGATCACACAGTTATTTTTTTCCATATAACCAAGCAGATCTGATACCGAAATACTTCCACATCGTGTAGGAGCCATCGGACCCTCTCCGCCTACGATGTCAAATCCATCGATCATTTTTCCCTTTTTGTGGGCAGATACGGAAATTCCGCCGCCAATATGACATACAATGTAATTTGCTTCTTCATATTTTTTATGCAGCACTTGTTTGCTGTGACGGATTGCTGTTTCCTTTAAGTTCAGCGCATGCAGATGGATGACACGATTGACGCCTTTGATCCCGGTCATTCTTGCAAGGTCCTGCAGTTCATCCACATCCGGCGGATTGACAACCATTGCTTTTGCACCATACTCTGTTGCAAATTCTGCTGCCAGCTGAGAGCCCAGTGCTGCCGGATGGATCACTCCGTTTGCCATTCTCCTTGCATGATCCAGCATCTGCTCATCCACTTCATACGTACCTCCTTCCATCGCCAGAAGTCCGCCTCCACGTCCTACAAATACATCCACGTCATCCAGTGCAACATTTGCCTCTTTCAGCAGATCCAGGATCATATTTCTCCTGTACAACAGCTGGTCACTGATCGTCTCATAGTTTGCCAGTTCCTGTGCGTCATGAGAAACATTTTGTGTATACAGACAGTTCTCTCCCTGAAATAATGCGATCTTTGTAGACGTGGAACCTGGATTGATCGCAAATACTTTATATTCTTTCATTGATATTGCTCTCCCTTGTTAGAAATTTTGCTGAGTTCTATGAAAGCAGGGGCATCCCCCTGCTTTAAAATGGCCGCTATTTTTCTCCGGCTGCTCTGACCGCGCTGATCACAATGTTTCCTTTCAGTTCAGAAACCGGAGCACTTCTGGAACAGTCACACACAACCTTATTAAATCCCTGCAGCATTGGTCCGTATGCATCCGCATGTCCAAACTGCTGGATCAGCTTTACTGCTACATTCCCTACATTTAGATCCGGCCAGATGACCACATTGGCTTTTCCGGCAACCGGACTTTCTTTTTTCACCTTTTTCTGTGCAACTGCCGGATTGATTGCAGCATCTAACTGAAATTCTCCGTCAATTGCAAGATCCGGACGTAATTCATTGGCAATCTTCACTGCTTCCGTCACTTTATCGACCAGTTCTCCCTGCCCGCTTCCAAGTGTCGAATAGCATACACAGGCACATCTCGGCTCCCAATCCAGAAGAGATTTTACGGTATCACATGCGGAAATCGCAATACTTGCCAGCTGTTCCGCATTTGGATTGGTACATACTGCGCTGTCTCCGACTGCGAGAAGGGATCCTTCACTGCCTTCATATCCCGGAATGTCACACAGGCCAATACTTGAAATTGTTGTGATGCCCGGCTTCATTCCAATAATCATCTGTCCTGCAAGAAGCACATCTCCTGTTGTATAATCAATCCCGGCAAATGTTACATCTGCTTCCCCCACTGCCTGCATGACCATTGCATACTGAAGCGCATCCTGCATACGACGATTTAATGCTTTTTCTTTTAACCGGGTCTCCGGCAATGCGATATATTTTTCTGCCAAACTGTTCTTGTATGTTTCATCGGCCATATCTACGATATGAAATACGTCTTCTCTGTATCCTCTTTTTGCAATCGTTTCCCAGATCTCATCTGCATTTCCAACAAGAACCGGAACAATATATCCTTCTGTCCCTGCTTCATAAGCTGCCTGCATCATTTTTTCATTGAGAGCTTCCGGGAACACAACACGCTGAGGATTTAACTTTGCTTTTTCAAAAATCTGATCAATTACACTCATTTCGTCCCTCTCAGCATTCTTTACATTTCTTCTTCGATCAGATCGATCAGATCTGAAATAGTCGCGCATCCGCTGGCATCTGATAACATCAAAGCCACATCCAGTTCATTCTCTATTTCGGATACCAATGCGACCATCTGTACAGAAGCTCCGCTTAAATCTTCTTTAAATGATGTGTTTTCTGAAAGATCTGCGACATCTTTTTTATATGACATTGCTACCATGTTTAATACCTGTTCTAAAATTTCCTGTCTTGACATTGTTTTTTCCTCCTGTTCAACATTCAACTGTTATATTTTATTGTTCTTCATCCAGATCAAAGACAACTGTTTTGAATCCGCCATCACGCTCTATAATGGATGCATGGATATTCAGCGGAAGTTTTTCTGTCAGTTCTGCACGGTTCTTTTTGCTGATTCCGCGAACCACTGCATTTAATCTGGTTCCTTCTTCTAACTCCACTTCTCCATAAGCAAACTTGCCCATTTTTTTGTATTCCGGTTTCGAAGAAAGTGCTGCAGGCAATACGATCGAATGCAATTTTGCTTTTCCTCTGATCTCATACCATTCTGTTTCATAACTTCCACAGGCATTGCACGCATATACCGGTGGGAATTCTACATTTCCGCACTCCGGACATTTCCTTCCTAAAATTTTCCCCTCTTCCAGTCCCAGATAAAATTTTTCTACGACCTTCTCCAACTTGATAGCCATGGTACTCCCTCCTTTATCAGTCCATTGTACGCACGATAATCGCTGCTACATTCTGTGCTCCGCCATATCCTCGAAGCATCGTTGTCTTTGGTAACTTCTTCACCTGGCGTTCTCCACATTCGCCCCACATCTGCTTGCAGGCTTCATACATATCTGCCAGACCGGATGCAGCATGGGCATGTCCAAACGATGTTCTTCCTCCGTTTGAATTGATCGGTTTATCTCCATCCCATGCAGTGCGTCCATCGCAGATGTATTTCCAGCCTTCCCCGTATGGCAGATATCCTGCAATTTCAGCGGATACCAGATGGGAAGTAATGATAAAGTCATTTGCAAAGAACAGATCCAGATCTTCTCCCGATAATCCGGTCAGTTCATATACCTGACGAACTGCCTCTTCTGTTGCACGAACTTCAAAATGCGGAGTGGTTGCTTCACAGGCAGCGCTGCCGATTCCCAGTACTTCGATCGGTTTATGTTTGAGATTTTTTGCAATCTCCGGAATTTTTTCTGTGGCACATACAATCACAGCCGCCGCTCCGTCACATTTTAATTCCAGACCGCCCGCACGAAGGAAATCCCCCATTTTCGGATTATATGGAGAATTCATATATTCATCCAGTGTCATACCTGCTTCCTTTGCAAGCTCTTCATACGTTGTTCTTTCAATCGCAAGCGGATTCATCGAAGCATTTCTTCTGTTGTTGATGCACATTGCATTTAAGGTGTTGTTCATATCTTCTGCTGAGATTCCTCTCGTACGCACATACCATTCCGCTGCATCATCATAGATTAGTTCCTGACCTGCCATCAGGCTTCTGGTATAGGTACGGTCATATAACCAGGAGGTTGTTTTTAAAAATTTTTCCATTGTCATCTTGTCACGTTTGTACGGATGCTTTGGAGTTTCAACATTATCAGCCGGACTTGGCGTACTGTCACCAAATTCAACAGCACCGCTTAACACACAGTCATATTTTCCGGATGCAACTGCATTTACAGCCTGTTCAATTGCCAGATATCCTGTACAGCAGGCCTCTGAATGATGAATCGACCCTTTTCCTTTCATTCCAAACCAATTTGCGATTTGCACATTTGGTGTCAGATAATTGGATCCATTCAGCGGACTGGCACATCCATGAAAATAAAAATCTACATCCTGCGGGTTCACCCCTGCATCTTCCATTGCCTTTAATGCAGCATATCCAAATAATTCGCCTTCTGTCAGACCATTGGTTTCTTCATGATCTACCGTATACATAAATGGTGTGCATCCTACGCCAATAATCGATACACTCCTCTGATATTTTCCTAATTTATTCATGATCATTCCCCTTTCCGGAAGTTTCTGTCCTATCGTTTTTTGCATGGAATCGGCTTCTTTGGACAGCGCGGTTTCACAGCTCCTGCCTGAATGATCGCGCCTTCCTCACAGCTGTCCAGACATTTGCCGCACAGTGTACATTCGTCCTGATCGATAATGTGAACGAATTTATTCTTTCCAATGATCGCATCATCTTCGCATACGTCTGCACATTCGCCGCATCCGATACACTGGTTTGCCAGGATATGATAGGTCATAAACTTTTTGCATACTCCTGCACGACACGTTTTCTTCGCAATATGTTCATCAAAAATCTCTCCATATGTATGCAGCGCTTCTGCCACTGTATCTGCAATCTCCACGGCTTCTTCACAGAGGGACTGTGTTTTCATCATTTCACATAACTCTTCCAGCAGCACTTTGTCCGATGCATTTCCTTTTTTCTCTGTGATATCCTTTAAAATCATTTCCAGCTGTGTAATGCCTTCATATCCAAATACGCACTTTCCACAATCCTTACATGGATGTGCCATAATTTCTTTTAAAAGGACATCAACAACACACTGATCTTCTTTTAATGCTCTGATTTTCTCAATGCTATTCATCTGTGTCCTCCTAATATTCATTCCAAAGTTTTGTCTTGGTAAGCGTTGTTCTCAGATCACACTGCAGACATCTTCCGGCTTCGCACTGCGCCTTGTCACAGCTCAGAGGTTTTTCGATCGGTGCAAATCCACCGATTCTCTCTTTGGCAGATAATATTTCCGGCTCTATGCGCTGCAGATCTGCAAATCCTTCCACACGTCCCAGATATGGATCTGGTTTTTCCCGATCTGCCAGCACTTCGGTAATGTCTCCGTCACCACCCAGATATTTATCCATTTCCATCGCTGCATTTCTTCCTCCGACAATTGCTTCGATCACGGATTTTGTTCCTGTGACGACATCTCCTGCCGCAAACACTCCTTTCATGCTTGTAGCTGAATCTTTTGTCTCAATATATGGACCATGACACAATTGGAGTCCCATATTTTCTGTGCCTTCCGGTTTCTGTCCCACAGCAAAAATGACATGATCCACATCTATGATCTGCTGAGACCCTTCTTCCAGTTCCAGAACCGGTTTTCTGTTTTCATCAAAATAAAATTGCCTTACTTTCTTTAGCTCCACACCGGATACCTTTGTATCTCCTGTAATTCGAAGGAAGGAATAGCCTGCATGAAGGATGATTCCTTCTTCTGCCCCTTCTCTGATTTCTTCCGGAGAAGAGGTCATCTGCTGCTCATTTTCAAGACATGCGATATGGACTTCTTTTGCTCCCAGTCTGACTGCTGTACGTGCACAGTCATATGCCACATTTCCGCCACCAAGAACCATCACTTTTTCACCCGGTAAAAGAGGGGTTTCACTTCTTGCAGCCTTTAAAAATTCTGCATTTACATAAACGCCTTCCAGGTCATTTCCTTCGATTGGAAGTTTACTTCCCTGATGCGTTCCAACAGATACCAGCACAGCATCATACCCTGATTTCAACAGTTCTTGCGGAGATTCACATACGGTATTGGTCTGCAGATCGATTCCTGTTTCAAGAATCGCTGTGATCTCACGGTCTAACAGATCATCTGGAAGTCTATATGCAGGAATTCCATATCGGCATTGTCCTCCTGCCTTTTCATTCTTCTCAAATACAGTCACTTCATGTCCCTTTTTCGCAAGATAATAAGCCGTTGTCAAACCTGCCACTCCTGCACCGATCACCGCCGCCTTCTTTCCTGTCGGTTTCTCTTTTCTCGCACGTTCTTTCCATGCCCCGGATTCTTCTGCTGCCGCTGCCCGTTTTAACTTACAGATGGAAACCGCATCACCAAGTTCTCCTCTTTTACAACTGCTTTCACAATTGTGCGTGCATACTGCACCAAGTACTTCCGGAAATGGAACTTTCTCACGAATGATCGCTGCAGCCTTGTCAAAGTCTCCCTCTTTGATGCATCGAATATACGCAGGAATATCAATGTGTGCCGGACAGGTACTTCTGCACGGAACCACATTTTCTTCATACGATCTTTCAGGCTTCATGATCTTAACCGCATCCATAATGGAGCCTGTCGGACAAACCTCAATACATGCACCACAGAACCGACATCCTGCCTCTTCCAGTGTTTTTCCATCTGGAATTCCCGCACGGATGCCGGTATTTGTTTTCACATAATCCAACACTTTTACTCCACGCAGCTCCTGACATGCCCGAATACATCTTCCACATCTTACACATCTTGTAAATAAATGCGAGATCAGCGGATTGCTGTCATCATTTGGCACACTTCTGGATTTCTTTCTCCAACGTTCCGGACTGACGCCCATGTACTGATACATCGACTGCAGCTCACACTTACCAAACTTCGGACATCCGGTACAATCCGCCGGATGTGTTGCCAAAATCAGTTCCATTGCGGTTTTCCGAACTTTTTGAGCTTCCGCACCATTTGTTGTAATGTTCATCCCTTCCTCTGCAATTGTTTTACAGGCAGGAACTGCCCCTTCTGTTCCGTCAATCTCAACGGAACAGAGCCGGCATCCTCCTTTTGCTTCCAGATCAGGATGACTACAAAGATGCGGAATAAAGATACCGGCTGCCAAAGCTGCATCCAATACCGAGCTGCCTTCTTTTGCCTGAATTTCTTTTCCGTCAATTGTAATTCTCATAAATGATCTCCTCTAAACTCTATGATCGGATCTGTCTTTCTTAAAATCCGTATTCGTCAAAATCATCTAATTCTGCTGCTGCATTTTCACCCGCAATACGGCCGCTGTTCAAACAGAATCCCATTGTATTTCCTGAAAGAATAAATGGATAACTGTCTCCAAAAATGTTGCATGCGTCTGTTCCTGCACAGTATAATCCCGGAATGACTTTTGCCTCCTGTGTTAATACCTGTGTCTTATGATTGATCTTGACTCCTCCGAGAGAACCATAGGCTCCCACATTCTGTCTGCATACATAAAATGGCGCTTTCGCGATCGGCTGCATATATGCGCGATCCTTCTCAAAGATTTCATCATATCCGTTCTCACACATTTCGTTATATTCTTCGATCTGCTGTGTAAGACCCTCTACGTCAATTCCAATCTTTTCGGCCAGTTCTTCAATTGTGTCTGCCTGTGCGATCGGCTCATATCCGTCCGCGAGATCTCTCTCCCACTGTTCGTCAAAATGATCAAACAGATTATGCGGATGTACATGAGATATGATGTCCGGACCTTTCTTTTTATATTTTTTCAGCATCTTGCTGTCGAAAATCGCATATGCCACTTTTCCCGGCTGTGCTGCAATGGCATTTCCTGTAAATGTTGTGTTTGCAATCTGGTCTTCCGGCATAAATCTCTGACCATTTCTGTTGACCCAAAGACATGGCTGGCGGAATGCGCCGTCCAGAATGAAATGGTTCATGTTGTCCGGAAGCTGATACATCAATTCCATGATACATGGTTCTTTTCCGGCTCCTGCTTCCCATGCCATCTTGATGCCGTCCCCTTTCATTCCCGGAATTGCAAAGTTATAGATGGTCTTGGCATATTCAAATTCTGTCTCTTCTTTGATCATTTCCGGATTGTCTCCAAAACCACCGGTACAGATAATGACTGATTTTGCTCTTGCTTCAATCTCTTCTCCGTTTTTATCTACAGCAAGCACTCCTACCGCTGCCCCGTCTTCCATGATGATTTTCTTTACAGGTGTTTCAAATAAAAACTGAACTCCCAATTCTTTTGCACGTTCTGTCATTTTCTTTGTCATAGCAGTTGCACAGCGTGGTCCTGGCATTCCGCCTCCTTCTGGTTTTACAACATGCCATGTAAACTCACCGTCCGAATATGCTCTTGTAGCTTCCGGTGCGCTGAATGCTCTCTGAACGCCTACAAACTCAACGCCCATATCCATCAGCCAGTCAATCGTATCACCGGATTTGAAGTAATAATCTCTGACCATTCTTGCGTCTACGCGATAATGAGTAAAGTACATATGTTTTCGGAATGCTTCACCCGGTGTCAGCGCGATCATATGATCCTTCTGGATTCTGGAACCGACTCCCAGAGGTCCCATCCCCATGTTTGCCGCTCCTCCTGTTGTTGTAGATTTCTCAAATGCAAGGACTTCTGCTCCGTTTTCTGCCGCTGCAATACTTGCTGCAAGACCTGATAATCCAGCAGCTACTACGATCACATCTGTCTGTAACTGTTTCATAATAAATGCCTCCTGTTATTCATTACATATTTTTTTCGTAAGAGCTTCTGCCGGACGATTCCATAAAAAAGATACGATATATCCGACAGCGTAAATTGGAAGAAATGTCGTTGCCATACCAATAAAGTAAGCCTGAATCGGTGCATGTCCTAACATACATACGTTGAAATATGTAAGGATCAGGCAATTGATCAGCACATACCCAAGATTCACCACTACATTGATGCACAGGCCAAACGGTAAGGACTCTGGCTTTGTATGACATTTTTTTGCAAATGCGATCCCCCATGGAACCAGCGGAATACTGACACCGATTACAAAGGAAATTACATATGCAATGCAAAAATTGATGACAAACAATTTCGGAATCACCGTGTGAACCGCCAGCAGCTGTGCCGTCAGTGAAATCGCTGCTGCAACTGGAATATTCATGATCAATGCATTAACTGCACGGTATTTAAAACTCTTTTTCACACCAAAATCCCCCCAATTATTCAATTCCTTTGAATTGCTTTTCTTTATAACGAACGATCTTCTTTGCAACAATTTCTCTGTTTGCCGGATTTCCAAAGAATCCTCCCTGTGTTTCTCCGATTTCTTCCAGATGTCTTGCACGTCCCTCTACTGTTGTCCGGTCTTTGTATAATCCATCTTCCTGAATGACGAATTTCCATTTTCCATCTTCTGTCTTTTCCAGAGTACCGCCGGCACCACAAACCTGACATTCAATTGGATAGTGAATTCCATCCCACTGTTTTTCCCCTAATACAAGTGCATTCGAGTGACAGTTCGGACACCATCCCATATCCTCATCTCCCAACCATTTACGGTCAGAAACCGGTGTTTTGACAGCCTGCATAATATTCTCTCCCATCTTATGCGCACGTGCGATCAGATCATCGTCTAACAGACACTGTGCAGGTCCCGGTACTCTTGCGGCCAGAATCATATCTACAACCTTCATATCTGTTGTAAACATGGTTGCCTGTAATCCTTCCAGAGCCATTGACTGCCAGGAACGTGTAGATCCACCTACAGAAATCAGACCCGCAACACGATCTTTATGCTCAATTGCCCCGATCGTTTCTAAAAATGCTGTTTCATAACTCAAACTTCTCTGTGCGAATGCAAGATAATTTGCAGACGGCATTAGATCATATGTCGGAACAGAATAGATCACCGCATCCTGCTCTAACAACACATCCATGATCTTCTTTTTGTCATCTTTTTCATCAAGCACACATCCTACGTTTTTCCCCTGTGACATTCCGATCGTACAGGATGTACATCCCGTACAATCCAGAATATTAAAATCTCTCAAATTGATCATTGTCACCTCTGCACCCGCTTCTTCGCATGCGATCAGTGCTTCCTTCAGCAAAATTTCACTGTTGCTGTTCTTTCTTCCAGCAGTCACTCCCATAACCTTGATACTCATAATCGTCCTCCTTAAAATTCATCATGAACTGGCAGTTCTTTTCGCTTGATAAAATAATAACATGATTGGGTAGAACCGACATCGCACGACAATTGAAGAAAATATATCAGAAAAGCTCTTTTTTTCCGACAAATGTCTGATATACTAAACCTTAGAAGATAAAAGAAGGAAGGAAAGCGCCATGGCATATTTATCAACGATCATTCAAGATATTGAACAGCATTACTCTGTAAAAATAAAAGGGAACTATCATATCAGGCAGATTATCGACGGAATCCGCTTTCTCGACCAGCATGACCTCCATGTATCCTATCTGTATCCAAATATTCTTTATTTGGCAGATTTTTCTAAGATCGACTCCCGGGATCTGGTCGGTGATATTCTTTTTGTCGGATGTGGGGAAGAAATTCCAGAAGGCAACCTGCTATATATTTCTGAATCCTTAGATCTTTATGATCTTCACAATGTGATAGAATTTTCCCTGCAGACTTACCGTCAGATTGAAATCAATAAATCTGCACTGTTTCACGCATTATACAATGGACAGGGGCTTCCGGGACTTCTGGAGAGCGCTTATAAAATAATCAGAAACCCCATCGTTGTCTGTGACAGCTCTTACAGCGTGATCGGATCATTTCCTAAAGTTTCAGATGATGAATGCCTGGAAGTCCGCAACAACCGCCTTTCCATCAAATCTATTTTTACAGACAACATGAAAGAGTCTCAGACGACTGAGCGGATTTATCACTCTGTTTTTCCTTTTGTCACAAATGTAAAATATATGGATTTTCCGATCATTTTTGAGAGCATTCGCATCAAACGCGCAGTAGTTGGCTATATTTGCGTTCGTTGTATGGAGAAAAAATACGAAGAAAGAGATCTGGAAATCATTCATTGTCTGACACAAATGATCTCGATCCAATTACAAAAAGATGATAAATACAGCAATCCCTCCGGGATTAAATATGATATGTTCTTAAAAGATTTGTTTGCGAAGCAGTTTGACCGGGAAGAAATGGCAAGAAAGCACCTGTCCTATCTGGGAATGGAACCAAAGCAGTACTTTTTTCTGATTGCCACTGGTTTTACGACCGGTTCCTCCAAGATTATGGCGACTCCTTACTATCGAGAACAGTTTTCTTCTATTTTTAAAAACAGCATTACCGGCTCGTTTGGAAATCGGTTTATCACTCTTGTTTCTGTTTCAGACAAAGAAGCCTTTTTTGACCGGATCCATTCTCGTCTGGAAACGTTTTTGACAATGAATCACATGTTATCTGCAATCAGTTATTGTTTTGACCAGCTGTACAATGCTTCCATCTATGCGAAACAATGCCACAGTCTTCTTTCTGACCGCATCGTATCATACAATGAAAATTCCGTTGTGTTTTATGAAAATTATTATCTGAAACACCTGATAAATCTGACCGGACAACCTTCTTCTGTCAGAGCTTCCATCCATCCTGCGATCAACGATATGATCAAATACGATGAAGAGCAGGGAACTGAATATATCAATACATTAAAGACTTATTTTCAAAACAACCGCAGTATGCCTGCCACTGCAAAAGCTCTGTTTATTCATAAGTCAACCCTGTTTTATCGGTTTGACAAAATGAATCAGTTGTTTCATCTTGATATCAATAACCCTGATAAATTGTTTTCTTATGAGTATTCGATTCGAATGTTAGAAATTGTCTGAGATACTTTCATTTTTGCATGAAGAAGCCGGAACTCATTTTTGAATTCCGGCTTCTTCACACCTGCAAAAACGGCAGGATTTTTCATTTTATAATTCTTCACTCTTGAGATTCAAATCCCTTGCCATTCAAACATTCGTAAGGCATTATATTTACAAATATTTTCTGCCTCATCCTTCGTAAAATCCATTTGTCCCAAAATTTCACAATATGTATCGTAAATTTCTATTGCACGTATGCTTCTGCTATCGGGATAATCTGTTGCGAATACTAACTTTTCAACCCCTAAAGAACGCAAAACTATATTCGTATTTTCTATGCCCATTCTAT
>SKEQ01000877.1_pt1 | contig 16260 bp, 20 predicted proteins | sample 4826751 | NCBI WGS metagenome assembly SKEQ01 (sample SAMN11008805, study PRJNA524170) | human gut metagenome | biome: Human fecal sample; material: Feces; isolation source: fecal sample from pouch patient p44 | host: Homo sapiens | place: Israel: Tel-Aviv | collected 2013-07-11 | reverse complement strand
CCCTTTTATTGTAATTATTGTTTGAAAAGGTTCCTCTTTTTTTAATATGCTCTCAAGATTATTTTTCTTTATTACTTCATCTCTGCTTAATTCTGTCCAATATATAGAAACCCATTGACTAATTTTGTTTAATCCAGTCTGTCTATACATTAACTGCATATCAGATGGTAAGTTTCTAGAAATAGAATAGTCAGCAGTAAATGGTGTATATCTGAATGCAATAAATTGGCCATCAATCACTATTAAAAATTCTATCGGAAATTTATCTTCATTCTCTTTATTTCTAAATCCTCCAGTAGTCATGCGACTATTATTTAGTCTCCATCTAATATCATATCCATGACTTATAAACAAATAATTCAGTAATTCGTTCACTAACAAATCACGTAATAACCACTCGAGATATCCTTCTTGAAATTTGCTCTTATAAAACAAATTATCTGCTGTATTAAAAATAGGAAAACCAGGTTTATCTTCTTTATGAGTAGTTTTATCAAACTCAAATCCCTCTCTCCATTCTGTCACAATTTTGGATAAGAATTTGTCTACTTGTATTTCTATTTCTTTTTCAAAATCTTTTAAATTACTCATTGTAACACCTCCTTAACTAAAAAAGGCACATAATCCGAGGATTACATGCCCTGACGTGCTAGAGTTTAACAATTGCCATTGCTGGCAATTGCACACTCTTTAACAGCATCGGACACATGGACCAATGCTTCTTTCGCTGCATCAGGATCCTTGAACACAAGGGCCAATCCCACAGCAGTTAAGCCAAGGGCAGCGATAGACTTCCAGTCAAGCATGACCGTAAAGTTCATAGAGGCACCTCCTTTCTGGAGTTTTGAACTCCGAAGTTATATATGGTGCTCTACGCTACCCTAACGTCACTATCATTATATCATATTTACAACATACTACAAACCCAAATAATTATATCGTTTGATATATCAGTTTCTCAAGTGACTCTTCAAATCTCTTGTCATCTTCCTCCGTCCGCTTTGCCGGACCCTTCAAATGATGCTTTTTCTTTGCATTTCTGGCTTTCTTTGCCAGATGACGTTCCATCAACATCTGATCGATATTTTTATTTGTATACCATTTACCACTCTGATGGATGCCATAAGCACCTTTTCCCAGAATCATTGCAGCCACACCATAATCCTGTGTCACAACAATATCTCCCTTCTGGCACAGACTGACCAGTTTAAAATCTACTGCATCGGCACCGGCTCCCACTGTGATCACTTTACTGTAATCTGAATACAAAACATGATTTGTATCACATAAGAGAATAACCGGAATTTCATATTTCTTTGCCGTCTTTTCTACGATTGACACTACAGGACAAGCATCCGCATCTACTAATATCCTCATTTTTTCTTTCCTTTCGTCAGATCATAACTTTCCCCAATCATCCGCCGGATATCTTTATCTGGAACAGAGCCATCCAGGATAATAGAATTCCAGTGTGTCTTGTTCATATGATAAGCTGGAACAACAGATTCAAAAGCATTTCTCCAGAATTCTCTCCATTCCGGGTCACACTTTACATTTATCCATACATATCCGTCTTTGTCATAAATAAGAGCAAAGGTCTTTTTATTTTTCTTATGACGCATAACGCACCAATTATCATCATGAAAAGGATAATCTTCGTATACATCTTGAAATGAATGGCAATATTGTATTGCCTCCTGCCTTGTCCTCATAGTTTCCTCTCTTTTTTATCATTATTGTTTATTTCCTCTATATTGATTCATCTATATATTGTACTCGCAGTTGTAAACAAAATCTACAGTATGTCCAATTATCTAAACCCCGCGAAAAAAACATTTCCTGTTATGAGGAAGTGTTTTGCCCTCTTTCAAAGAAAAAAATCATTTGACTGCACGTTACGTGCAATTTTACGCTGTAAGGAGGAAATGGATGGAGGACATGACTTTGCGCGAAGTATGTACCGCCCTTGGCGTATCACGTCGGGCAGTACAAGGATATGAAAACGAGTCTCTGGTTACTGCAACAGGGAAAAACAACCGTGGGTATCTACTATATGACTCTGAAGCACAGAAGAGGATCAAAAAAATCAAACTTTATCAGGATATGGGATTTTCCCTAAAGCAGATCAAGGAGATTATTGATGATTCCGGTCCTGTATTAAGAAACGCATTGATACAGCAGAAAGAAAAACTCAATCAGAAAATAGAACAAAAAACACATATGATTCATATCATTCAGGAAATATTGGACAATCTTTCTTAAAAAGAAGTGGCAAGCCCACTTCCTCAAAATACATTATATTATCTCAAGGGAGGAACAATACAATGAAGAAAAGATGGCTCACAGGAATCACAATTCTAACGATGGCAGTAGGGCTCACTGCCTGCGGTGAAACTGCAAAAACAACGGAAACATCAGACTCAGGAAGTACGAACTCCACACAGGAAGTATCATCCAATTATGACAACAGTTCTCTGGAAGGCATTCGAGAAGGAATCGAAAATGATTTTTCCGACACCATTCAGGAAATCAACGAAAAACTTGAAGAAACAAATTCTGCTGTTGGAAATAGCTATGAAGAGTATATAAAGAACAAACAACTGGTCACAGACTGGTATACATTTGCAATATCAGAAGAAAATGCTCTGTTTGAAAGAACCGTAGAACGTTCGGTAGAATATTACAAACTGATTGCTGTCTCCATAGATCCTGCAGATTATGATGCAAGAGACGATGCTATGGAAGCATTTTATGATGATATTTATAATGATCAGATGGACAATTTTTATGACGAAATCTACGATGATGCTATGGATGATGTATACAACACCTACTATGATGGAATAGTCGAAGACGGGTATGATGTTGCTCCATATGAGAAATGGAGTGAAGAATCCAGTGCCTGTTATAAAGAATGGTCGGATTCCAGTTCTTCTATCTATAAATCATGGTCGGATACAAGTTCAAAACTATACGGATACTGGTCTGCTGTAAGCAGTGGTTTCTACCAGAAAAACTTTGATGTTGGTGCAATCATCCAGCAATACGAGGAAGAAAAATCAAAATCTGAATCAACAGAAACAAAATCAGAAAGTACTTCTGCAGAGCAGGCAGATTCATCACAAATCGATGGTATCCGCCCTGAATTTCAGGAAGCTATGGACAGCTACGAAGCATTCTTTGATGAATATGTCTCTTTCATGAAAGAATATGAAAACGCCAGCCAGGATGATGTTCTCGGTATGATGGACGAATATACAGATTATCTTAAACAATACACAGAAACCATGAGTAAAATGGAAGCACTGGACGACGGTGATCTTTCTACCGAAGAAGCACTCTACTATGCAGAGGTTACAAACCGGATCAGCAAAAAACTCATAGAAGTTGCTCAATAAAAATACTTTCAACAACAAGGAGGAGACTGCACCGCAAGTTGCCAGCAGTCTCCTTGTTTATAAATTCAAATATGTAATCGGATTTTGTGCATTTTGGTTCAGCGTTAAACGTGCAATCGATTTATATAGGTAAAACTTCTCCACCTCATCCTTTGGCTCATTATTTTCAAATCCTTCATCCACAAAAAATAATCTATTTTCTGTTTTCGGTGTTAGAACAATATCCTGTCTGGGAAGTTTGTCTTTTGCCTCTTTACAAACATACCACTGTGTTGGTTTATAAACAGCAACAATCAAAGAATTGTAGACACCAATAACATACTCAGCTTGTTTCACACGATTCATAGATGCTCTCCATACTCCGCGAACCGTATCATACAAAGTTTTTGCATCCATGTCTCTCCTGTATAACTTATTTATCTTTATAACAAGAAGCTTATGCCTGATATCTGATTGCTGTAACTCGACAGCACCATATTCCTTTTCATATTCTTCTACAGATAACGCCTCCGATGAATGATGTCCGGAAACAATATTTGACAGTCCAATATCACTAATATAATTAAAGGCGTTGATCAGTGATGCTTCAGCTGCAAATGCCTCCGCTTCAGTCAAATTAGAATTAATGATTATTTTTTCTACATCAAGTCCTTTCGATTTGATATCTGCAATAGTCTTTAATTTTAACTTTTCACTATCCGGATTTACTATACTTTCTCTTTCGTGTTCGAAAACCCTGTTGCCAGTTCCTTTTCCAATATAGAAAATTTGCTTATTTCTCGGATCAATTAACCCATATACATAATAATCGCCTAATGACAAAAGGCTTTTTTCTGAAAAATTATTCATGATTGTATCTCCATTAATGCAACAATACTTTAACCTTCCTCTCCCCGGATCGGAGCATAGAAGATCAGCAAATCTATATATTTTTCTCCGTCTCCCTGTTCTCTATAATCATACCGGATCATATAATCCCGAATACTATATCCCCGATACGGATCAGATAGGGTATAAAGTTCTCCTGTTGTAAAATCAATTAATGAGTACCCTGTGCTTTCCAGATATTCATCATTATCACTGTTTACCTGATCTTCATAAAATTCACACACCTTATCCAGACAATCCTGACACAATTGATCTTTGAGAGTTTCACAGTCTATCGTATCTTTCTCTCCAAGGTGTATATTGGGTTCCGCAATACATCTATCCGGTTGAGAGTGTGTCATAATAGAACCATAATCCTCTCCAAAAGAATTTACCATTGTGCTCATATGCCCAGAATCAATCTTTTCATTTCCATCATCATCATATTCTCGGATCCGGGTGTCAGTGACTGACATATCGGCCCAATGGATAATCCCAATTGAATCGAATTTTCTATAATATTCCAGAAGTCCACCAGCCGGTGTTCCGCAAATAAAGCATTGTTCTTTACCGATTGATGATTGAAGAGACAGTTCAAAGTCATCATCAGATTCATACTCCGTCTGATCCAACTGTTGTTTTGTTGTTGATGTTTTTGCAGGCTGCGTCTGACAACCACAAAGAGTAATCCCTAATATAAGTACAAAGCATAAAATATTACTTCTTTTCATAAAAACCCCCGAAGCTGAAATAAGGACGTACTATGCCATCCCTCAGCACAGACGTCCTTATTTTCTAATAATGCCCTGTATATACGCTTTTACCAGCTCTTTTTGATGTTCGTCCATCGCATTCCAGTCAGAAAGCAGCTGTTTCTGATCTGCTGTTAAATCAGGAGTTTCTTCATCACCTGCAAAAAACTGGGCAAGGGTGATATCGAATCCCTCACATATTTTCTCAAGCGTCTGAATCGTTGGAACACTCTTCCTGTTTAGCAATGTAGAAATAGATGACTGGGCAATTCCAGATTTCTGAGCGAGTCTGTACCTACTAAATTTCTTTTTTTCACACAACTGCTCAATCCTGGCAATAATATAGTTCTCAGCTTGCAAGTATTCTACACCTCATTTCCGATATGATACCCTTATTGTACTTATAATTAAGGAAACTTATCAGATTGTATATTCCAATGCAAAATACTTAGGTATAACGAAGTATACAGGTAAAAAAATAAGGAACTACATTAGTATATCATATTTATTCCCAGTTCTGCATCAATTTACTCATGATGGTCTGATATTATTACTATCATTATCAGGAATATCTATGTATTTATCAAACATAGAGAATAGAGCAGCAATAAACTGTTCTGCGCTTCTATTCTGCTCCACAATCTGTTCCAATGACAATCCTTCTATAAACTTACAGACATATACCCAACAAGCCAGATCACATGCTTCTACAATAATGTCATTAATAATCTTTCCCATAACTTTATCAAAATCATTGATATCTTCAACAGGAAGTGATTGCAGATAATCAAGTGGGGGAAGCTCCCCACTTGGATTATACTTTTCTGATTCATCTAAAAATGCTAAGACCTTTTGCCTGGATTCTTCTGGCATCTTTACATATTCCCACAATGCCATAACCACTTTCAAATCCGTATCTCTACGAAGCGGTGGTAATTGGATATAATCATTTTCTTTAATCATGGTTCTTCTCCTCCTCTATGCTAACAATATTCTCACTAATTTTTCCCGGGCCATATCAATCGCAGCATCTATAAATACACTTACATACAAAACCAGAAATGCTGAAACGATCAGGCAGAACAAAAATACAACCTGCACCCAATCCTGGTAACAGATAATCGTTCCTATTGCCAAAGCTACCAGTCCAAGCACCACAAATGATTTAGCAATTGAAACCATATTCACAACCAGCTTAACGAGTATTCCCACGATTATGAGAATAAACCAGACCGGAATCAATAATATTTTCCCAATGAGCTTTAAACAAAACATCTTTCTCCTCCTCTCAGTCAGACAGCAAACTGCGGCATGTCATGATTCACTTCTGCCTTATAGTACCCATCGATCGTTGTCGGGGCATTGAATAATGCTGCCAGCATATATTTCTTGATATTTTTCACCTTTGATGTATTCTTCTTGAAACAGTCAAGAACATACTCGATGTGGGAATAATTCAGTTTTAAAAACTTGCTGCGTACCAGTTCTGCCGGATACCAGTTACTTGCGATCAGGATCTTTTCATTGCTGCACAGAACCGTTTCTACGATCAGCTCATAGATTCCCTGGATCAATGGTTCGTCATACTTGTGAGCCATAATCAGGGAGTCATAATCTATGTTTTCTTTGATCAGTTCCTGATAGGCAGACAGAATATCCTGCACATCGGTATCGGATCTTTCTCCATCAGATATGATTTGATCAGATTTATTCTTACTCTCTTTAATATCGCTAGTATTATTATAATTAGAGTTTGAATTGCAAACTTCTTGAAGTTTATTTTCAGGACTTCTTGAAGTTTGTTTTTGGGACTTCATGGAGTTTGTTTTATAAACTTCTGCATCTTCCAGAGTATCAACATTGGTTTGTTTTGTAAACTTCTGTGCTTCCTCTGCTGATTGTTCCGCCTGTTCCTCATAGACCATGAAGCTTTTTACATATATGATGTTTGCTTTTCCAAATCCCTGCCTGCGCTTTTCAATCAAACCGATTCCATTCTCATCATCCAGTTCTTGCAGCGATTTTACAGCTTTATTCCTTCCACAGTTCAGCAGTTCCATGATATCTTCAATGGAAAAATAGATGTATGCCCGGTTCTGTTCATCAAACCACTGATTTTTGATGGACAAGGACATTCTGTCCAGCATCAGACCGTATAAGATCTTTGCATCACTGCTCAGATTTTTAAAATATTCATTTTTGAATAAAAGTTTTGGTATCCGGTAGAAGCTGTACTGATCAGCTTCATTTCCGTAAAAATATCGAAATGTCAATTTCTGATCCATATTTTCTCCTTTCCTGCGGCCGTAGTTCCGTAATGGACACTTCTTACTCACGCTACCGCAAAGTCTTTTACGAAATAAATACTCGGCAGTCCCATGCCTCTAAATTGCTTTTCTATAAGTCCTGCATTTTCAAGCTCCGCCAGACATTCCCTTGCTTTTTTTCTGGTTACACCCATATCTTTCTGGATTTCCTGAATTGGATAAACTACATACATTCGGTTTCTTTCATCGACCCATTTATTCTTTGCCGCCATTCCCATACGGTCTAAAAGAAGACCGTAGAGAACTTTTGCATGAATGGTAATTCCCGTAAATATTTTTTCAGTAACCAACATCTTTGGAATATGTATAAAAGAATACTGATCCGCCTGTTTTCCGTACATATATTTAAAATCCATCACATTACCTCCTGTTCCTGTTTCCATTTTTCCAATAATGATTCAATAACTTTCTCCATGTCTTCCGATGTATAATTTTTCGGGAAATATCTCGTCAGCTTCTTTTCATTCAACGTTACCTTTCTTGCAGGAGCCTTTACGGGAATATGGCTATTCAGAATACTGATCATCAGACTCTGTGTAACCGGTCCTTGTCCAAGATAATTTCTTAAAGCTGCAATCTGATTTGGTTTGATAAATCCATTGTCACAGATATATTCATAAATCCATTTCTGTACATCCTGTGGAATATATGAGATATCAACAGCAATGGTAAAGTTCAAACGTTTCTTATCTACCAATTCCAGTAAATCTGGGATAAGTTCTGTCAAGCGGATATAACGCTGGATTTGCTTCGAACTTTCTCCTACTTGATCAGCCAATATATCTCTCGATACGCTTCCAGATAACTTCTGGTCATTTTGACCAGAAGTTAAATCATGTCTACACCCTTGTCTCTTCATAGCCGCCAACTTCATCTTATATGCAAATGCCTTTTCACTCGGAAGCAACTCCTCTCTTTGGATATTGGCATCTACCATGGCAATCACAGCTTCATCATCCGTCATTTCTCTGACAATTGCCGGTATTGTTATTAACCCCGCCTTCTGTGCCGCATGCATCCGACGATGGCCGGAGATCATTTCATATCCATCATTTTGATCCGGACGGATCAGAACTGGGGTCAAAACTCCTGATTCACTGATGCTTTCTATGAGATCCTGCATTTTTTCATCATCAATTACTTTAAATGGATGACCTGCAAAGGGCTTTATTTTATCAATCTCAATCTCCATAGCTGATTCTTCATTTACAACACCCAGTAATTCGTCGATGCTTGTTAATTTGATTTTCTCGCCGCTTCTATTTTTCATTTTCTAAAACCTCCTGTGTCAGATTCTTATAAGCATTGGACACTTTGCTCTTAGGACAGTGGGCATAAATGCTGATTCCCTCCGCACTTGTTTCTGCCGCTTTTACGGATAACGGTATTACATTTTCAAAAATCGTTATCTTTGATCCATATGTCACATGGAGCATCGTTGAAATATCCTTTGCGTAATTTGTGCGGAAATCTACCATTGTCAGCAGAATTCCCATGATCTGCAATTTCCTGTTCAGCCTTTTCTTTACCATAGAAATGGTTTTGATCAGCTGTTGGAGACCTTTCACCGGCAGATATGCTGCCTGTACCGGAATCAGAACTGCATCCGAAGCAACAAGAGCATTGATTGTCATCATTCCAAGGCTGGGCATACAGTCGATCAGAATATAATCGTATCGTTCTCTCATCATTTCGATATAATCTTTCATGATCATTTCCCGGCTCATCACATTTCCCAGGGTTACTTCCAGGGCCGATAATTCAATATTTGCCGGTAACAGATCCACATTCTCTTCATGATGAAGAATTCCATCCTCCGGTTTTATTTCTTCCTCATTAATAACTGCCAGCATGATCGTTGCCAGAGTAGTACCAAGATCATCCGGTTCCACATACCCCAGACTGGCTGTCAGGCTTCCCTGGGGATCCGCATCAATCAAAAGCACCTTTTTCCCTTCTTTCACCAGGCCGATCCCTAAGTTTACTGTTGTCGTTGTCTTTCCGACCCCGCCTTTCTGATTTGTAACAGAAATTACTTTACACATCATTCATTCCTCCGTTTCTTATTTATCCCAGAATTGTTCCATCCATATCTTTAAGATTGCTACAATTTCCCGCTTCATCATTTCCGGTGTATAACTGTTGGGAAAGTATCTGTGAAGCTGTTCATTTGTAAATGTGACCCTTGATATTTCCCCTTTTTTGACCTCACTCAAAATATCCTGCATCTTTTCCAGAGACAGATTTCCTTCTTTGCTCAGTTTCTTCATCCGTTGCGCCTGAGAGAGAGAAGGGACCGATTGGGCATAATCCATTGCCTCGATCAATTTTTTCTGCTCATTTTCTTTTAAAGCTGCCAATTCGACAGCCGGATTAAATGAGATCAGTTCATCATCCAACTGCTGTAACAGCTCCGGAATCAGATTCGTGAGAGTAATATATCTCTGTACCTGCTTTGGGCTTTCCCCGGTTTCCTCAGCAATAATCTCTACCGTTCTTTTTCCTTTTAAATTGTGGTCAATTTGGCTACGCGGCTTTCCGGCAGTTCTTTTCATAGCATCATTTTTCATTTTGTATGCAAATGCTTTCTCACTGTAACTGATCCGCTCTCTTTGCAGATTAGCATCCACCATTTTAATAATGGCTTCTTCATCGTTCATAACCCGTATAATCACAGGAACTTTCCGATATCCAAGCTGCTGAGCCGCATATTTTCTTCTGTGACCTGAGATAATTTCATATACTCCATCCGGCACCGGCCTTACGATCAGCGGATTCAATACACCGTACTGTTTTATGCTGTCCTTCAGGAGATGCATTTCCTTATCGTCAGTCACTTTAAAAGGATGGTCTTTAAATGATCTGAGTCTTTCAATCTCAATTTCTATGACTTTCTCATCCTCAAACAGCCTGTTTGATTCGTTTTTTTTTCCTGCCATTGAACTCCTCCTTTTCCTGTAATCCAAACTAAAAAATGCCCGTTCAGATTAGATTCCTATATTTGAATCTGATCCAAACGAGCATCCCGTTTGCCATTAGCTACAGCTAATGAAATATTCTATTGTTTCAGCTAATAGATGTTTGCAGAAGTTCCTTTCAGCAAAGGATTTTTCTCCGTTTTACCCTGTTTTACATCCCCGATCTGAGGTTTCAACAGGAACGAACCCCGATGTTAGCAGGAAGTTCAAATTTTCCTGTTTGCAAAACAGTATTTTTAATTAGCTGCCAGCTAACGAAAATCACTTCAAATTAGCTGGAAATTCATTCCCGACCTGCTTTTTTTCATCTCATTGAAAACAAAAAAGCGGTTCATGACATAGCATTTTCTGCTAATCATTACCGCTTTTTTAGTAACCGTCCCCTGCGGGAATCGAACCCACAGCTAGCGCTTAGGAGGCGCTTGTTTTATCCGTTAAACTAAGAGGACATTACCGATTTTTGGCTTAAACACTGGGTTTTTGCCACTTTGGTTCGGTAACCGTTTTATGATTTTCAGCTAATTTTGATTAGCTGGATATCATCAGATTATTCATTTTATTAACAGTAGAGCATCCGCCAGAATGGGGAAAGCTTCGTTGTTAATTTTGTCTCTTCCAGAATCGATTCGAACTCCAAGTTCTTTTTTCTGTTTTCCCTCAGGGTTCAGCCGCGGCTCCTTCTTAGGAGGCGAATGCTCTATCCAGCTGAGCTATGCCGACATACGATTTTTGGCTTAAAATAAGGCTTTTCGGGCCTTTTTGCCTCGGACTCGTTAACCGATTTTTTTCTATTTTCAGCCGATATTTTTTTCGGCGAAAATGCTATTTGCGTCCTCTGTAGCACTTGGCTTTTCTAATCAAAATTCTCAGTACCGAATTTCCATCGACACCTGAGTACTTTTCAAAAGTTCTCAGTACAGGTCCCCCCTTAGGAGGCGAGTGCTCTATCCAGCTGAGCTACGAAGACATGTCCGATTTTTGGCTTAAAATAGGGCTTTCTGGCACTTTTCAAAGCTTCCGGATCGGTAACCGGTTATTCAATTATTCATGCTTTCTGGATGAATCACTCCATCCAACTTTCCTCGATACATTCGCCTTTGGTGGCAAGCTATATAACACTTACTTTGACAGATTCGAACTATCGAGTTCCTTTTCCCATAGTTCAAAGGCGTCAGGCAAGCCCCTTCCTTAGGAGGGGTGTGTTATATCCATTTAACTATGGGAAGTTATTTTCATTTATTCAATACATAAGAAATAAAGAAGACATCGATTGATGTCTTCTCCATTATACTTTAATCATTCTTTATTGTCAAAGCCATTTTAGAAATTAATATAGCCCTGAAGCCATATATTTCCCTTGAATCTACGCCCTTCTTCCGGCTCTCCCATAGTATTGTTGACCGGAACACAGACATCAAATAACAGATCATTTACTTCCAGACTCATAATATATATTGCCTCTTTTGTGTATTCATTACACGTTTTTCGCACTTCTATGATTGTGCCTAAAATGGAATACAGATCACATTCTGCTCCATAGGGCATCATATAAGTATCTACAATACTGAACACGTCTTCTGTGATCAAACGTCTGGAAACTTTAGAATATGTATCAATATCATCAAGCGTCAGTCCCTGAATCGCTGCCGGGTCACCGTTTTTTGCGGCGATCAACAGTTCCATTCGGTTATTGCTCTGCTCTTTTTGCTTCTTCTCCTGTTTTTCATCTTTTCTTACAGGAAGAAGAATGGTTCCTTCGTTACACAATCCCGACAAAGTAATAGACGGAACCTTTTCCAGATAATCCACTTTGTCTATATTTTTAATGTAATCATCTGCATTTTGGACATGAAAAATAATATTGATGCCTACTTTTGCATCTTCACATACTCCGATATATGCTTCTCTGTCTATTCGTTTCTCCGCTGCAATTTCCGCATATGTTGTGATTCCGCTTCCGGCAAAATACGGATAGTAAAATTCTCGTTCAAATTGATCGTCATCATCTATCGTTCCCGCCAATGAAATTCCGATTCCTTCTGCGAATTCCTTTCGAAATTCGCAGTAAGCCACATCATCTTTTTCAGACACTACCACATATTGATTAAAATCGTGTTCTACCTGCGACAGAATCTCATTCCATTCTTTTTTTGACCTTATATTTCCAAATCCAATGGCTGTCAGATATTGGTGCATATTGATTTCCTCATTACTATTTTGGTTTGATTTCTGAAATTCCACCCATATATGGTCTTAACACTTCCGGAATTCTAACAGAACCATCTGCCTGAAGATTATTTTCCAAAAATGCGATCAACATTCTCGGTGGTGCAACAACTGTATTATTCAGTGTGTGCGCAAAGTATTTATTTCCGTCTGCTCCTTTTACACGGATTCCAAGACGTCTTGCCTGTGCATCTCCTAAGTTTGAGCAGCTTCCTACTTCAAAGTATTTCTTCTGTCTTGGAGACCATGCCTCAACGTCACAAGATTTTACCTTCAGATCTGCAAGGTCACCGGAGCAACATTCTAAGGTACGAACCGGAATATCAAGAGAACGGAACAAATCTACTGTATTTTTCCACAACTGATCGTACCAGTATTTGCTGTCTTCCGGTTTACATACAACGATCATTTCCTGTTTCTCAAACTGGTGAATACGGTATACTCCACGCTCTTCGATACCATGTGCTCCTTTTTCCTTACGGAAACATGGGGAATAGCTTGTTAATGTCTGCGGAAGATTTTCTTCCGGTGTCAGACTGTCGATAAATTTACCGATCATAGAGTGCTCACTTGTACCGATAAGATACAGATCTTCTCCTTCAATCTTGTACATCATAGAGTCCATCTCTGCAAAGCTCATAACTCCTGTTACAACATTACTTCTGATCATAAATGGTGGAATGCAGTAAGTAAATCCACGATCGATCATAAAGTCTCTTGCATAAGAAATTACAGAAGAATGAATTCTTGCAATATCTCCCATGAGATAATAGAAACCATTTCCTGCTACTTTTCCTGCACTTTCAAGATCAATTCCGTTAAAGGATTCCATGATTTCTGTGTGATAAGGGATCTCATACTCCGGCACTACCGGCTCACCGAATTTTTCAATCTCTACGTTTTCACTATCATCTTTTCCGATTGGCACAGAAGGATCAATGATGTTTGGAATTGTCATCATGATTTTTTTAATATTCGCTTCTACTTCTTTTTCTTCTGCTGATAATGATTCTACTCTATCTGCATTTACCTGAACTTTTTTCTTTAATTCTTCTGCTTCTTCTTTTTTGCCCTGTGCCATGCATGCACCGATTTCTTTGGAAATTTTATTTCTGTCCGCACGGAGCGCTTCTACTTCCTGTTTGATTTCTCTGTTTTTCTGATCCAGTTCTAAGACTTCGTCTACCAATGGAAGCTTCTCATCCTGAAACTTCTTCTTAATATTTTCCTTTACTACATCTGGGTTCATTCTCACAAATTTAATGTCTAACATCTTGCTTCCTCCTCATTTCCTATGTTTGTATTATCATTAATTTTGAGCTTCCGAAGTATATTCCTGGAAGATTGCCTTGTCCAGTGCCTCAGCTTCCTCCTCGGAAAGTTCTACATAGCTTTCACCTTTTACGATTTCCTTTACATATGTGTAGCAACCTTCTCTGCTGTGCATCGCATTGATGATCCATCCATTATCCCGGTTGTCAAGCATAGCAATTGCAAAACTGAGTTTTCCGCCCATTTCATTGAAAGCGTCATACTTTACGATACCAAGCTTCTGATAACTCTTCTCCATTCGACGATTAATCTCGCGAATATCAAGGCGGTTCTGTTTTACTACCTTTAAGACGGTATCAACTTCTGCATATTTTTCTTTCATGCTTTCTTCTAAAGTCTTTCCATCTTTGCCCTTCATAAACGTGTTATAGCTGCTTTTCAATCTATTGTACTTCATTGTAACACTTACATTTAACACAAACAATACAATAATCAAAAGAAACAGAAACAACAGGATAAATGCTGGATCTATTCCTATCGCACTCAAAATTTTACTTTCCATATTCTATTAATCATCCTTTCTAATGCTCATAATCATTTCGAACATTCGTTCGAGTTCATCATCTGAATAGTATTCAATCTCTATTTTACCCTTCCCGTTACCTTTTGAAGAGATGTTAACCTTTGTTCCCATCACTTCTTTCATACGATTTTCCAAATCTGTATAAACAAATTCATTCTCAACCTTTTTTTTCATCTTAGGTTTCTTCGGATTTTTGATTTCCTTTACCAGTTTTTCTGTCTCACGCACACTTAGCTTTTCATCAAATATTTTATTAGCAAGGTCGTATTGCTGTTCTTTATCATCGATAGCCAGAAGTGCTCTTGCATGTCCGGTAGAAATCATATCATCAACAATCATTTCCTGAACTCGTTCATCTAATTTAAGGAGCCGCATTGAATTTGTAACAGCAGTTCTGCTCTTAGATACTCTTTCAGCCACCTCATCCTGTTTCAGATTAAATTCCTCTAACAGTTTCTTAAATGCCATTGCTTCTTCAATTGGATTCAAGTTCTCACGCTGAATATTTTCGATTAATCCGATTTCAACGATTTCCTGCTCTGTATAATCTTTGATTATAACCGGAACCTCTTTCACTCCTGCCATTTTAGCAGCACGCCATCTTCTTTCACCGGCAATTATTTCATAATAATCTTTTCTCTTTCTGACTAACAGCGGCTGAAGTACACCAAACTGCTTAATGGAGTCTGCCAGTTCCAACAATGCATCTTCTTCGAATTTTTTTCTTGGCTGATCTCGGTTTGGCTCAACCATATTAATTTTCATCATCTGTTCTCCGGATTTCATTTCCTCTACTTTATTTTCGGATGATGTATTTGCTGCGGCTGTCTTTTTTGCTGAACTATTGTCTTTGATCAGACTATCTAATCCTTTACCTAATCCGCTCTTCTTTACCGCCATATTAATTACCTCCCGTTTTTTATCACTTATTCCTCATTCTCTTTATCTATTACTTCATCAGCTAATCTTAAATAGCTCTCAGCTCCTGCTGACTTTGGATCATACTTATTAATAGGTATTCCGTAACTTGGAGCTTCAGCTAGACGAATATTTCTCGGTATAATTGTCTTATAAATCGTCTGTTCCAGATTATCCTTTACATTTTCTACTACCTGCAGCGACAAATTTGTCCTTGCGTCATACATCGTGAAAACAACGCCTTCGATTGTAAGCTTTGGATTTAGTCTGTCTCTTACTAATTCCACAGTATGAATCAACTGACTTAATCCTTCCAGCGCATAATATTCACATTGAATTGGCACAAGAACAGAATCTGCAGTAGTCATTGCATTAATTGTCAACATACTTAATGACGGCGGACAATCAATAATTATAAAATCATAATTATCCTTAATTTTATCAATCTCATTTCTAACAATGTATTCTTTTTCTTCTACATCAAGAAGTTCTATTTCTGCTCCGGACAAATCAATATTTGTAGGAATAATATCAAGATTTTCTAACACATCCTTAATCAAGACTTCTTCCATTTTTGATTCACCGATAATCAAATTGTAAATTGTGTTTTCCACACTGTCCTTATCCACACCCAAACCACTGGTCATGTTACCTTGCGGGTCCATATCAACTGCAAGAACTTTTTTTCCTTTTTCAGCAAGACATGCAGACAAGTTAATAGCTGTAGTTGTTTTTCCAACTCCGCCTTTCTGATTGGCTATAGCTATAGTTCTTCCCATATTTAAATCACCTTTCTTTTTCGCTTAGAAATAGTATAACATTTTTAAAAGTATATATCCACTAAATGTTTCACGTGAAACATAAATTTTATATTTTTCATAAATGTTTCACGTGAAACATTTAATATTTGTCAGTATTTCTTCTTGAAGTGATTATATA
>SKEQ01000873.1_pt1 | contig 16406 bp, 10 predicted proteins | sample 4826751 | NCBI WGS metagenome assembly SKEQ01 (sample SAMN11008805, study PRJNA524170) | human gut metagenome | biome: Human fecal sample; material: Feces; isolation source: fecal sample from pouch patient p44 | host: Homo sapiens | place: Israel: Tel-Aviv | collected 2013-07-11 | reverse complement strand
TGGCGATTTTTCTAAGAGCTGAGTTAGGCTTCTTAGGAGTTGCAGTCTTAACTGCTGTACAAACGCCACGTTTCTGTGGTGCAGACTGTTCAACTGCTTTCTTTCTTAAAGAGTTGAATGTTTTCTGAAGAGCCGGAGCTGTAGATTTCTTTACAGTTGTCTGGCGTCCCTTTCTTACTAACTGGTTGAATGTTGGCATTCCATTTCACCTCCCGATTTATTTCTCCATAGCTTACTATGGGGCCTTGCGGTTGCTATTCATGTAAATACGCGCAAAAAATCAACGTTCTCTTTGCACGCTTGCTCATTATATCCCGTAAAATCTACGCTGTCAAGGGATTTCGCATGAAATTTACATGATTTTTTCTAATTTTTATCATTACTATAAATTTCTTTTTTCATACACCACATCACCGCAATAAACTTATCAGACAATACCCCTTCCCCAAAAATCTTAACTGCCATCTCTCCCCAAATGTATCCCGCCCAGACACTATTCTCTTCCTATTATAAGTGACTGACCATGTGAACTCCTAAAAGCAAAATACACCAAAAACTCACCAAGCCTCCAAACGCAGCTGCCGATAACAGCTCCCATAAATCCACATATGCTGCAGGAATAATTTTCCCATATAGTCCCAGCCAACAGTCAGCGCCGGATAATATTTTATTTTTGATGCCTTAGAATATCTTAGTGTCCGAAACCGCACGCAAAATAAAATATTATCCGGCGCGTCCCTCCTCCCCTATTCACAATTGCATTTTCCCTCCCCTTTCATTATAATAACAACCAAAGCAACACTTTTCAAAATCTCAAGAAAGGACACCCAAAAATGAAGAAACCCAGCATGATCAGCGTACTTCTATTCCTGACAGGCCTCCTATGCATCATAGCCCTTATCTTCTTCAATAAAAGTACCCTGAAACAAATCACCACCACCGAAAAAGAAGTCGACACCATGTCCGAGCAGCTCACCGCCAAACGCGACGAAGTCAAACAAGCCGTCAATAAATATGCAACTGCCATAGACACCGTTCAATCAAACATCGACCGCATGAAACAAAAACAACAGACAGCCTCCCAGAAGAAAACACAGGAAAAAGCCGAAATCACAGAAGAACCATCCAAACCATCCGTTTTCAACGAAGCCAACACCTCTTCCGGTTCAAGCTCAAACACCAGCGTTTTCTCCTCCCAGCCAGAAGGCAACGGCCATATAGTAGGAATAGACCCCGGACACCAAAGCGAATCCGTAGATATGAGCGCATTAGAGCCAAACGGTCCCGGCTCCTCCGAAATGAAAGCCAAATGCTCCACCGGTACCCAGGGAACCTACAGCGGCGTACCCGAATATCAGCTCAACCTTGAGATTTCTCTCCAATTAAGAGACGAACTCGAACAGCGAGGCTATCAGGTCGTAATGACCAGAACAGACAACGAAACAGCAATCAGCAACATGGAGCGAGCTCAATATGCTGCTGCACAGGGATCAGAAATCTACGTCAGAATCCATGCAAACGGAGATGACTCCCACACAGCATCCGGAGCCCTGACAATGTCACCATCCCAGAACAACCCCTATATTCCACAGCTGTTCGACCAGTCCAATCATTTATCCCAGTGCATCATCGATTCCTACTGTGCCGCAACCGGTTTTCAAAATCTCGGAATCCAATACACCGACACCATGACCGGAATCAACTGGAGCACCATTCCTGTCACAATCCTGGAAATGGGCTTCATGACAAGTCAGAATGATGACCTGAAAATGAACGATACCGAATTCCAGAAGACCATGGTACAGGGAATCGCAAACGGAATTGACAGCTATTTCGCATCATAATCATACCGCAATTTCTTCTATATTAATATGAAAGGAAACAATCAAATGAGCATGAAAAACTCTGATAACAACAATAATGAAACTGACAGATTTTCCAAAAGCGAAAAACCAGTTTTCCTGTATACAGTGATTGGCGTACTGACAGTTGCTGTTATTGCACTGGCTGCAGTCTCCTTCTTATCACTGAACCATCTTGTCACCCTCCAGCAGAAAGTACAGACACTTTCCAACACCGCACAGGATATCTCAACTGATGCGAACACCCTCATCAGCCAGGCAGATCAGCTGGATGAACTAAGAGAACAGGAAAGTTCCGTTCAGACAACAACAGGAGAAACAACTGCTGCCGCCCAGTCTGAATCACCAGAACCCGCTCCAGGATCAGAACAGGAAGGAACACTTTCCCCTTCTTCCGGCACCACATTCACTGACAACACAGACTCCAGTATGGATAATCTTCTGAATCAGGTACAGTCACTACTCCCAACAGATAACGGAACCTGGTCCGTATATGTCTGCAACCTGCTGAAAGATTCCGATGGAACGATCAATGACACTCCAATGCAGGCTGCCAGCCTGATCAAACTTTATATCATGGGTGCTGTCTACGAAAATTATGGAACAATTGCCCAGTCCCATAACAGCGAAGAAATAGACAGTAATATTTCTGCCATGATCTCCGTCAGTGATAATTATGCTGCCAATACTCTGGTAAACTGGCTTGGAAACGGCAATGATGCCGCCGGTATGGCAAAAGTAAATAATTTCTGTCAGGAACATGGTTTCACCAGCACACAGATGAACCGGCTCCTTCTCGCCGGCAAAGAAAATGGTGACAATTATACATCCGTCAAAGACTGCGGAACATTCTTAAAACAGATTTATCAGGTAGTCAATGGAACTCTTCCATCATCTACTCTCGCAAATGCAGACGCCATGTACTTCCAATTAAAAACACAGCAACGCAAGAATAAGATTCCGGCTCAGCTCCCTGAGGGCGTTGGCACCGCTAACAAAACCGGCGAACTCGACACAGTAGAAAATGATGCAGCGATCATCTATGACACCGCCAAAGGCATTGATCTTGTTGTATGCTTCATGTCACAGGATCTCACCGATACCGGCGCAGCCCAGAGCACCATTGCTGTAGATGCACGCGCTATCTACGGATATTATAATGAATAAACACTATCTTCTGAATCTACAGTCTATCCAGATAATTGTCATAAATCAGATAGATATTCACAGTTGAAACAAAGAACTTACTTGATTCGATTAAAAGAAGGAGGCACATCCCTTAACGGGTTGTGCCTCCTTCTGCAAATTCAACAGGAAGAATCGTCAATGTTTCTATCTCTTCCCCTTTTATTTTCTTTAATAAAAGTTCCACAGCCTTTCGTGCCATATCCGGTACAGGCTGTACGATCGTTGATACCAGATATTTTCCGCTGTTCATCCACTGCATTCCATCATGTCCCACAAGCTGAACTTCCTCCGGAACTTCCACACCAAGAAACTGCAGCTGTTCCAGTAAAGCTTTCGCAAGCAGATCTGTGCTGGTATAGATACCATCGTACCTCATTTTTCCGGTCTTTCTTGCAGATATGATAAAATTTCTCAATACCCCTTCCACAGAAGTTTTTCCTCTGATCAGATCAAAATCATCTCCCAGATTTAATGTTTCACAGGAGACTCCATGAGCATCACAATAGCTCTTAAATCCTTTTCCCCGCTTCAACGTCTCTCCGGAAATCTCTGACCCATTTCTCAGATACAGCAGATGTCTGCTTCCTGTTGAAATCATTTTCTGTGCAGCAAGTTCTCCTCCATGATAGTTATCTGAACTGATACAGCTTACTTTTTTGTGAAAATGTCTGTCCAGAGAGATAAGAGGAATATTTTCCGATACATATGGCTCAACATCCTGATATGTAACACAGATAATGCCATCCACTTTATTCTGCTCTGCCATACGATAATAATATTCTTCCTTCTCAGGCATTCCCTGTGTATTACACAACAACAGTTTATAACCATTTTTATACAATTCCTGCTCAATATAGTAAACCCACTCTGCAAAAAAAGGATTTAGTATTTCAGGTACAAGTGCCGCTACTGTGTAGGTATTCTTTGTTTTCAGGCCTCTGGCATAGAAGTTCATCTGATACCCAAGCTTTTTTACAGAAGCTTCTACTTTTATTCTGTTTTTCTCACTTACATACTGTCCGTTCAGCACCTTGGAAACAGTTCCAACAGCTACCCCTGCATCCTGTGCCACATCTTTAATTGTTACCATATACCACTCCTGATATTTTTTACTGTATATTGCTTATAAGACGGACAAAGTCATCTACTTCCACTATATACTCATGAACGCAGACACTTCGCGATCTGCGTTCATGTTTCTCATCCGGACAGACTATAGTTGAAACAGGAGTCTTACCTGATCCGGTAAAAATCTTTATTTATACAGACACATTTTTTCTGAAACTTTTAAATCTTCTGTTCTGAAAACTTCCCAGTCCATACCCAGAATATTCTCTTCTGTTTCCGCTGCGCCATATACCTTTCCGTTTTCTGCAAATACCTCAATAACTTCCTGATCAAAAATGAAGCTGATTTCCTGTTCTGTTGAGATTCTTTCCCTCATATAATATACATGTGTTTCTGTATCCTCAATACTCAGGATATTGCTGTAGAAATCCGCTGTCAGTCTCAGGCTTCCTATTGTCAGTCTCCACTCTCCCTTAGTACCTGCTTCCGGAGTCAGAACGATCTTGCATGCCTGTCCCTCAGGAGAGATTTTATTTTTAAGATTATCATACCATTCTGTTTCCAGATTCTCAAGTTCTTTGGCAGGTGCAAAACAGATTTTATAGTCACTTCCTTCTTTTACCAGGGATAATTCTGTTGGAAGGGACATCAGTCCTCTGTAATTTCCTCTGTCATTCTTCATACGGAGCCATGCCATACTGATCACCCTGTCATCTACACCACTGAATGTCTGAGCTGCATAGGGCAGTACAGAGCTATACCCGGATTTACGGCATCCGTCAGGTTTAAACTTATACCCGTCAAATTCTCCGGTCATATAGTAACCATCTGCGGACCAGAATACCCATCTCTTTTCCCCTGGTGCATTTTTAACTTCCAGTTCAAGAAGATCCGGACACTCCCACATTCCAGGCTCTGAAATTCTCTGAGTTTCCTCCCAGTTCAGCAGATCTGTTGAGCGATAGACCGCAAAATCATATCCGTCCAGGTATAATACCATAATAAATGCTTTGCTTTCTTTATGATAAAAAACCTTAGGATCTCTGTTCTCATTTACAATATGCGGCATACAGAATTTTTCTGACCTCTGAAGAGTTTTTCCTCCATCTGTAGAATACGCCAGTCTCTGGGTAAACAGATTTCCTGCATCCACAGACCACTGATTTCTGCCGCCTGCAGCTGTATAGAAATACAACAAAGTTCCTTCGCCATAGCCTGTCAGATTATCTTTATCCTGAATTCCACAGCCGGAGTAAACAGTTCCTGTTTCATCCGGTGCAATAGCCAGTCCTTCCTGTTCCCAGTGATAGAGATCCTTACTCTTTACATGACCCCACTGCATATTTCCCCACATACTTCCATATGGATTCCACTGATAATAGAGATGATAAAATCCATCTGCATAAACCATACCATTAGGGTCATTATGCCATCCTGTTGCAGGTGCAGCATGCAGTTTCGGACGATAAGGATATACATTATCATAAGGTTTCCCGTAACAGAAAATTCCTTCCAGAAGTTCCTTGTCTGCACCTTCTACCTGCAGATCTTTTCCTAAGAACGCAGAAGCATCCCAGCATCCGTAAAATTCACAATCTGTTTTTCCAAGATGAATATCGATCTCCTGGATTTTTTTTCCTTCTATATAAAAATGCAGCTTTCTCTCCGGTGCATTTTTGCTTACCGGGAGCCAGATATACGGTTTTTCAACGTTTAATATCATTTTGTATCCTCCATTTAGCTGTTCCGTTCAAAATCTTATACTTCCAGTTGTTGCTCATTTCATTTTTTATGGCTTCAGCCGATTAGTTTTTCGCTCCTGTAGATGCAATTCCTGCCACATAGTATTTCTGAAGACTAAGGAAAATGATCAGTACCGGAATTGTTACCAATGTCAGACCAGCCATAACATTTCCATAGTTAACCGGCTGGATACTGAACAGACTGCTCAGAGCCATCTGGATGGTCTGTTTGGAGCTGTCTGAGATTACCATAACCGGCCATACAAAATCATTCCAGCAGGCAATAAATACCAGAATACCAACAGTTGCATACACCGGTTTTGCCAGAGGCACGACCAGCTGGAAAAAGGTTCTAATCGCACTGGCGCCGTCCAGCTTGGCAGCTTCTTCAATACTCTCAGGAATTCCCATAAAGTTCTGTCTGAACAGGAAGATATACATAGGGCTTGCGATCGCCGGAAGTATCAGTGCAAGATAAGAGTTTGAAAGTCCCATCTTATAGATAATAGAGAACTGCGGAAGCATAACTGTCTGAGCCGGAATGATCATAACTGCCAGGATCAGTGCAAAAAGCAGATTTTTCTTTGGGAATTTTAATCTGGCAAATGCATAACCTGCCATAGAATTTACAATCAGTCCCAAGGCAATGATGACTATAATATATGACAGTGAATTCAGCATTGCTTTTACAAGAGGAAGCTTTGAGATAACCTCTTTATAGTTAAAAAATACATCTTCTTTGAATGCCGGTGCAAAAGCCTTCAGACTGGTAATATCTGAAAAGATCATGGCATCATCTTTAAAAGAAGAAACAATCATCCAGATCAGTGGAAACATAAAAATTAATGCTACCACTGTCATACCAATATATATAAGAAACTGTTTTGGCAGAGATGGTTTTTTATACATTTATTTTTCCTCCTAATCTTCGTTACTCTTATTTGTCAGCTTGTTCTGAATCAATGTAAGGATCAGTACCATAACTGTAAATACCAGTGCCATTGCAGAACCATATCCCATCTTGTTGTATTTGAAACCAGTCTGATAGATTTCATATACGATCGTCATGGTGGAATTCTGCGGACCACCGGCAGTCATCATCATTGGCTGGATGATCAGCTGGAAGGCGCTTACTACAATAGACAGAGAAATAAATACTGTTATATTTCTTAATCCCGGAATTGTGATATTCCAGAACTGATTCCACTTTGTTGCGCCGTCCACTGCTGCTGCCTCATACAGATACTGCGGAATATCCTGAAGACCGGATAAGAAGATCATCATCTGAAAACCACAGCCCTGCCATGCTGACAGAATAACAATACACAGCATTGCGGTCTTTGGATCATTCAGAAATTTAAACGGCCCAATTCCCACACTTCCAAGCAAGGAGTTCAGCAAACCATTGTTCGGATTGTAAATATATGTCCAGAGAATGGAAACTACAACCAGAGATAATACAGTTGGTGCAAAAAATGCAAGTCTGTAAACTGAAATTCCTTTCATCTTACGGTTGATCATTAAAGCCAGGCCAAGTGCCAGGCATACCTGAAGCGGAACTACCAGGATTACGAATACAAATGTATTCACAATACTCTTCATAAATACTGTATCCTGAGTCAGGCGGATAAAGTTCTTCAATCCAACGAATTCCATTCTGTCTGGTTTCAGAATATTGTAATTAGTAAAACTATATCCAACCGTCATAAAGAACGGAACAAACAGGAAAATAGCAAGAAGTACAAATGCAGGTGCAACAAATGCCAGTCCCGTCCAGTTTTCTTTTGTCATTTTTTTTCTGGGTGCTTTCACCGGAAACCCTCCTTTTTACTCATATCAGAGATTCAGCCAGTAAAGCGGAAATTTGTGATCCGCCTTTACAATTCAAATTCCGGGACACCTTTCATGTATGATGCCCCGGAATTCTGTCACAGGAAATTCGAAACTTTTTTATGGAGTTCAGCAAACTCCGCAGTCACAATTACTGATTAGTAAATATCTGCCTGGAAGTTATACTGCTCTACAGCCTGATCCAGAGCTTCATCTACTTCCATACCTGTAAGTACGTTCTGTAATGCAGTTGCAAACTGATTGCTGAGGATCGGATAGTATACAGATACAGGTCTTGCTTTTGCTGTGTTCTGTAACTGATAGCTGAATACGTTCAGTGGTTCTTCATTGAATGCGTCAATTTTCTCAAATGCAGAACTTCTTGCAGGCGGCATTGCGTTTGCTTCGTACATTCTTGCACTGGCATCTGTGCTTGTCATAAAGCGAATCAGCTCTGCTGCGCCTTCTTTTTTCTCATCAGAGCAGTTGCTGCTCATTGCAAATGTCCAGGAACCACAGGCAGATGCCGGAGTAGAATTCTCATCATAAACAGGCATTGGCATCAGGCCCCAGTTAATATCGTATTTTGCAAGATTACCTGGTTCCCAGGATCCTGTCAGAGCCATTGCAGCCTGACCAAGTTCAAAGCTGTTCTCTGCAGGTGTTGCACTTGCATATCCATTATCTGCCATTTCCTTGATCCAGTTAAATACATTCTTAGTTGCATCACCGTTAAGGAAGCCTTCTGCTGTTTCTCCGTCTTTGTCCAGTACGCTGCTGTCCTGAGAGTAGATCAGTGGAAGGAAGAAGTAGATACATGTCTCATCTTTTGCATCCAGAGACATTGTGATTCCATAGCAGTCATCTGTTGTCAGTTTTTTAGCTGCATCCTCAAGCTGTGCAAGAGTCCATGGTTTTTCTGCTGTAGCAGGCTCAATTCCTGCTTTTTCAAACATATCTTTGTTATAGAAAATACCTACAGAGGAGTCCATAGCACCTAATGTATATAATTCATCATTGTATGTACCCTGCTGGATAATAGACGGGTTGAAATCAGCTAATTCGTCTTCTTTGAAATAATCACCGATCGGTACGATTGCATTTGCATCTGCATACTGTGCAACTGCAACGCCATCTACTGTGAATACATCCGGAAGTCCGCCGTTTGTAATCGCTGCATTGACTTTATCATCATATCCACCTGCGTCACCGCTTCTTGCAATCTGAGTTAAAGTTGCATGATAAGTTCCCTCATATTCCTTATTAAATTCATCGATCAGTGTTTTATAAAGCTGTCCTTCCGGTGAGTCGGTCTCATGAACCCAGATAGTAAGTTCTTCTGCATCTGCTGCAGAAGCTGTAACAGCTGTTGCGCTGAATACAGATGTCATCATAGCTGCTGCCATTACCACGCTTAATACTTTTTTCTTCATTTTTCGTCCTCCTGATTTTTGAGTTTGGTTATGTGGATTGATTTTGAAACGTTTCATCTTTGCTTTTATTTTTTGCATTCACAAAAGTATTTTTCCATCTGCCGGATTCAGATAAGCACTTTTATGAATGCATTATTGATATCAATGATTGCTTCAAAAATGAAACGATTCATTTGATGGTTTTATTATATAGTTGAAACGATTCATAGTCAAGAGACAATTATGCTGTTTTTTACTTTTCTAATATTTTCAACAATATTATATATCTTTTTTTATATATTATGCACAAAGCGCAGTTCTTTTTACAAAATAATAAGAGCAAAAAAGAAGCCCTCTGCCTATGCAGAATAGAACAATCTACGTCCGGCAATCCCGAACTGATTTATCCTGCTTAAAGCAAAAGGCTTCTCCTGTTTATACCATTATGCCTCTTCAGCTTCTCCCTCTTCATAGGACTTCTCCCATATCTCCGAGAACACTGCCAGAGGGCAGTCCGTCAGGAGACACATAAGAAGGAAACATTCATAAGGATTCACTATGTAGATTTCGCCCATTCCGCATCGAAGCAGGATGTCCTGAATCTCATCAAGGAAATGCTTGTATCTGTTAAATGGATCATCATCCTCCATCTCCTGCGATACAATAAAAAACTCCAGCGTGATCAGGTCAAATCGCTCCACCGGGAGTTTGTGGCTGAGGATGTTCGTGATTCTCTGTCTGCTGAAACGCTTCTGGCTAAAATGTTTTGCGAGAATGGAGGCCGACATCTTTTTCAGATTTCCCATTTTGTTAATCGGAATCCCGCTGCAGATTACTTTTTCCACATCGGACGGTGTGATTCTCTCTGCTGTCCACACTTTATCCCCGCCTTTTTCCTCCTCATCATGTTGATAAAGTCCGGCGATAATCTGTTTTGCATGATAAAGCAGTCTCGTAAATTCCCGGAATGCCTGGCTTTTCTCGGATATCGGATCTACTCGTTTAGCCTTCAGTTTTGCAAGATAATCTATCAGCTTCTCTTCTGTATCCAGACAGAGATTATTTCCGTATAGAACCTGAGTATTATCCATTTCTACCGGAGAGAGCGTTTCATATTTCTTCTTTAACTCCTCTGCTTTGTGATATCCCTGCTGAGTACTGTAACAATACCAGTAGATTACCTCATCCGGATTGTGGAAATCAAAATCCTGCTCTTTTAATACTCTGGTCAGAAAATCCGAAACATCTTCGGCTGTCATTTTTAATCCGAATCCAAGCAGGAAAACGGTTTCTCTTTTTACTGAAGCCTGATTCAGCCAATTATTGACCAGCGCCGATAATTTCGTTGAGGTAGGATTCATTGACTTGGGGGTATAGGTCTCTTTAAATGAATCCAGTATGATTTCCTTATATACCTCCTGTAGAACTTCTGAGAAAGGTTCTTCCAGTTCTGCTCTCTCATAAATGTAACGCTTCAGGTGATCACCAAAAGATACCAGCTCCATCTCTTTATATAAATAATGAAAAATAACATCTGCATCCTCATCTTCGAAACTGTCAAGGCTTACTACCTGGCGGAATCTCTGAGCTGCCCTTCTGGTAAATTCATAATCCTGTACTTTATCAAATGCCACCGTCTGCTCAAAGTCCAGATCCTGCATACGATTTTTCATACTGCCTTCACCTCTCATTTTTATCTTTCAGATTTTTCATCCATGTTTTTACCATTCGGACCGTATCTAACTTCTGCACTTCGCAAAGCACGATCGTCACATTGTCTCTTCCGCCTTTATCCAGTGCAGTCTGTAAAAGAGTATCTACCATTTCTGAAAGCCCCAGACCTCCCGACAGAATTTCTTCGATTTCTCTGTCCGAAAGCATATCCGTCACCCCATCCGAGCACAGCAGATATTTATAACCTTCTTTATGCTCGATTTCTGCCACAGATGGTTCCAGCATCTGCAGATCCTCGGGAAGTCCCAGATACTGTGTTAATGGAGCTTTTCCCACCATCGACCTTCCCAGAACATGATCGGTAGAAATCTGGCGCAGTTTATTTTCACCCCAGAGATAGATTCTGCTGTCTCCGAGATTGCAGGCAAACATAGACTCCGGCGTAAATAGAACCATCGCCATGGTACTGCCCATACTCTGAATATGGTTGTCCGTCCCATAACTACATACTGCCTGATTCATCTTCTTACATATGCCATCTATGAACTCTTCAGGGATATCTCTCAGCATTCTTTTATTTGTATTGTAAAATTTCCCAAATTCTTCGGAAGCGAGAAAAGCTGCTACTTCTCCACAGCTTTCTCCTCCCATGCCGTCAAATACTGCCATTGCCGGTACTCTGCTTCCGGAAATAATCTTCGAACAGATGCCTTTTGTCCCCTCATTGTTCATTGGGAGGGATTCTCCAAAGCACCAGAAATTATCCTCATTATTTGCCCTGACATTTCCCATATGGCAGGTATATGCACACTCAATCTGATACGCCATCGTCTGTCTTTGTACCTTCTCCCTTCAATGCTTTCAGTGAATTATTCCAGTATTTCTCGCCACGTTTTACAAACTCATCATTATCTGTTTCATTGTCATGGCATTTGCCATTGGAATCGATCCAGCGGATCAGCTCACCGTCATCATAATAATAGTATTCTGAAGTTTCATCATACCAGATATATGCAAAGAAAAGCCTCTCACCCCAATAGAAATATTCCTCATAAACACCGTCTTCTGACTCTGCCGGGTAAACCAGAGCTTTCATGCATTCGCTTTCAATGTCCATATTTCCGTCTGACTGCTGAGTAGTCTTAACTCTGCGCAGATATCGTAAAACAGTTCCCTCTGTACCAACCCAGTCATAGCTGTCCAGATTGTCCGTAATCGTTGTTGCCTGCTCCTTGATCGTATCCAATGTCTTTGAGAAATCTTTGGAATCAGATTTCGAGGAGCTGTATTTCTTATCCTCCAGAATTGCAATCGGATTATCTTCCTGATTTGCCTGCTGGTTACGCAGACTTACTTTATAGTAAATGCCTGCCATACCCAGTATTGCTGCTCCTGCTACAATTGCAACCAGTGCCCTTCGCAACAACTGCTTCTTTCTGCGTCTGCGTTTTCTGGCTTCTACCGCCCTGGCAGATCTTATCGCAACTGTCTCTGATGGTGTTTCCTGAGTAATTGTACTTCTAACCGCTGAGGCTGTAGCACTCGTATTTCTGACCGTTGAAACTGTAGCACTTGTTGCTGCGCCTGCATTTCGCTGCTGCGTTTTATCTGCTGATACAGCAGTCTGTACTGATGCATCTGCTGTTCTCGTCCTATTCGGATTTTGCCCTGATGTAACAGCTGCTGTCTTTCTATTTACGGAACTGCGTGATGGAGCATCTGATAATCTCTTTCTGTCTGAAATATTTTGTCCACTTGACTGGCTTTTCTTTTTAGACACATTCTGCTCTTGTACATCCCGTATCTCTGATCCCGTTTTCTTTTCATTTTGGCTCTTTGAGCTCTGTTCGGATGTAATTTGTGGTGTCCTATACCGGTTTCCAACAGATGATGCAATCTTGGATGAAGGCATCTCGCTTTTCGATATCTGCCGATTCTTTATAATTCTTCCATTCTTCAGATCATCCAACGCACGATAAAACTCCTCCGGAGTCTGGTATCTCTCCGCAGGATCATAGGCACAGGCTTTCAGAATAATCTGTGCGAACAACTCTCCTGCATCCGCCGGAACGCTCATCTTCTCACCTGCGACACGCTTATTTAATGCATTCTCTTTATCTCTGTATGTAATAAACTGCTTTTCCAAACTCATAAATGGCAGTCTGTTGTGGTTCATCAATTTGTATAGTACAATTCCAAGGGAGTAAATATCCACCCTGCTGTCATATTTCTCGCCCTTATACATCTCCGGAGCCATATAGGAGTAAGTTCCCTTCTTGGAAAATCCACTCATTGTCCGCTCAAGTTCACGGGCAATTCCGAAATCCCCAAGCTTAAAATCGCCAAATCTGGATACAAAAATATTCTCCGGCTTGATGTCTCTGTGAATGATCTTAAGTTTCCGGCAATACTCCAGAGCTTTACTCAGGTCCATTCCAAGCTGTATCACTTCATTTTCAGTCAGCTGTTTCTCTGCACAATAATCAATAAAACTGGTAAGATATTCCATTCGTATGGAGATTTCCCAGCCTATGGCATCCAGATATTCCATAACCTTGAAGTCTTCTACAGAAACAATATAAGAATTTCCCCGGAAATACTCCATGGTGCTGATTTCCTGGATACACTCCTCTACCAGATTCTGAAAATACTGTCTGGTGGACTGGTCATCTCCCGTTTCGGAACGTACACTGTTTAGCTCGCTCTGGCTTCCGGGTATGTTGATGATCTTAATGGCTGAATAGAAAGATTTTCCACGTTCTGTTCTCTGCGCTTTGTAAACTTTTCCAAAAGAACCTTCGCCGATCTTCTCTATGATCTTCCATTCCGGCCATGCCGAAACCGGCAATTCTTTATCCATGCTGCACCTCCTTCTTTGTCTTATATCTATAATACTTTCATTATGATATCAAAATCATAAAACAAATCTTCGTCTTATCTGCAAATTATAACACAAAACCCGACTTCTTTGTATTTTTCTCTTTTTATCTCCACTGGAATCTTTTGGTTAAGTTACTGTTCACTCCGTGCCCAGTAACACGCTTCGCGATGCACAGACTTTATGCTAATCGCATAAAGTCGCGCGGTATGTCTCGGGTTTTCTGTGACCTTCGCTCACAAAAAACACCTCGCGGGATACTACCTGTGAACAGTACTTGGTTAAATCTTTTATAATATCAAAAAGAGAACTACCATACCAGCAATTCTGTCAGTATAATAGTCCTCTTATCATTCATATTAAAGCGAATATTCGCAATTCAATCAATCCAGATAAAAATCCTGTGCCGAAATCAGGAATTATTCGTTATCTTCTGTATCATCAGCATCTTCCACATCATCAGCTTCATCTGCATCAAATTCTTCAATATCGAATTCTTCCTCTTCCGGAAGTTCTTCATCCATTGTGATCATCTCATCGTCTTTGATCTCTTCATCCTGAAGTTCCTCTGCTGTTTCTTCAACAGGAGCTTCTGGCTCAGGCATTGTACTGTTCAGTCTTACATCTCTGTAACGCTTCATACCAGTACCAGCCGGGATCAGTTTACCGATGATTACGTTCTCTTTCAGACCGATCAACGGGTCAACTTTGCCCTTGATAGCAGCCTCTGTCAGAACCTTAGTTGTTTCCTGGAAGGAAGCGGCTGACAGGAAGGAGTTTGTAGCAAGAGATGCCTTGGTGATACCAAGCATAACCTGTTTTCCATCTGCAGGCTGTTTGCCTTCTTTTTCCATCTGTTCGTTAACATCCTCATATTCAAGGAAGTCAACCAGTGTTCCAGGAAGGAATTCTGTATCTCCGTTATCTTCGATACGGATCTTCTTCAGCATCTGACGAACAATAACTTCGATATGCTTATCACTGATCTCAACACCCTGGAGACGATATACACGCTGTACTTCACGGATCATGTAATCCTGAACTGCACGTACACCCTTGATTCTCAGGATATCATGCGGATTTACGCTACCTTCTGTAAGCTCATCACCGGCTTCAAGAATCTGTCCGTCTGTGATCTTGATACGGGATCCGTAAGGAATAAGGTAAGTCTTGGATTCACCTGTTTCCTGATCTGTAACGATAACTTCACGTTTCTTCTTAGTGTCATTGATAACAGCAACACCAGGAATCTCTGTGATGATGGCAAGACCTTTCGGCTTTCTTGCCTCGAAAAGCTCCTCGACACGAGGAAGACCCTGTGTGATATCTCCACCGGCAACACCACCACTATGGAATGTACGCATGGTAAGCTGTGTACCAGGCTCACCGATAGACTGTGCTGCGATGATACCAACAGATTCACCAACCTGAACAGCTTCACCTGTTGCAAGGTTCGCACCGTAACATTTCGCACAGATACCAACTTTACATTTACATGTAAGAATTGTACGGATCTTAACTCTCTCGATAGATCCGCCAGTCTGGTTGTCCACGCCTTCTTTCATGATACGGGCTGCACGTTTTGGTGTGATCATATGGTTAGCTTTAACGATAACTTCGCCATCTTTATTCTTAATTGTCTCACAGGAGAAACGACCTGTGATACGCTCCTGAAGTCCTTCGATCTCTTCTTTACCGTCTGTAAAGGATTCTACATACATACCTGAGATCTCATCTCTGTTCTCACAGCAGTCTGTCTCACGTACGATCAGATCCTGAGAAACGTCAACCATACGTCTTGTCAGGTAACCTGAATCGGCTGTACGAAGAGCGGTATCGGACATACCTTTTCGAGCTCCATGCGCAGACATGAAGTATTCCAGTACGTCAAGACCTTCACGGAAGTTTGACTTGATAGGCAGCTCGATTGTGTGACCGGTTGTATCGGCCATCAGTCCTCGCATACCTGCAAGCTGTTTGATCTGTTTATCGGAACCACGGGCACCGGAGTCAGCCATCATAAAGATGTTGTTGTATTTATCAAGTCCGGACAACAGAGCATGTGTCAGCTCATCGTCAGTCTTCTTCCATGTATCAACAACTTCTTTGTAACGTTCTTCCTCAGTAATAAGACCACGTTTGTAGTTCTTTGTGATAAGGTCTACAGTATCCTGGGCCTGTTTGATCATTTCCGGTTTCTGAGGCGGAACGGTCATATCAGCGATGGCAACAGTCATAGCTGCACGTGTGGAATATTTATAACCTGTAGCTTTGATTGCATCAAGAACCTCAGCAGTCTTTGTAGCACCGTGAGTATTGATAACTTTTTCAAGAATCTGTTTCAGCTGTTTCTTAGCTACCAGGAAGTCAACCTCAAGAAGAAGTTCATTTCCCGGAATACTTCTGTCTACGAAACCAAGATCCTGAGGAAGGATTTCGTTGAACAGGAAACGTCCAAGTGTAGATTCTACTGTACCGGTCAGAACAGTTCCGTCCGGCATTGTCTTGCTGCAGCGAACGTGAATTCTGGACTGCAGTGTGATTACTTTATTTTCATAAGCAAGGATTGCTTCGTTTACACTCTTGAAATATTTGCCTTCACCCTTGTTTCCAGGTCTTTCCTGTGTCAGATAGTAGATACCAAGTACCATATCCTGTGAAGGAACGGCTACAGGACCACCATCAGAAGGTTTCAGCAGGTTGTTCGGTGATAACAGAAGGAAACGGCACTCTGCCTGTGCTTCCTGTGAAA
>SKEQ01000866.1_pt1 | contig 16566 bp, 21 predicted proteins | sample 4826751 | NCBI WGS metagenome assembly SKEQ01 (sample SAMN11008805, study PRJNA524170) | human gut metagenome | biome: Human fecal sample; material: Feces; isolation source: fecal sample from pouch patient p44 | host: Homo sapiens | place: Israel: Tel-Aviv | collected 2013-07-11 | reverse complement strand
TTCACGGACACCAGCTTCACGGTATAAGGATAACTTGGTGTAATAGTCCATAGGCTTGCTACTGGGGGATACAATCTCAATAATCCAATCTGGCGCACCGCTACAGCCTTTGTCATTTAGCTTGTTTGGGTCACAAATGACACTGATATCAGGTTCAACATAGGTTTTATCATTTTCATGTAAATAGACAGCAAACGGAGCGATATAAGGTTTACAGGGACCACCATTAGAATGGATATAGTTGTTGATTGATGTAAAGAGTTCACCAGCTATTTCCTGGTGTTTCCTGCTGGGTGGTGCCATGTAATAAATTTGGCCGTTAATCAATTCGGCCCGTTCTCCATCCGGCAGACTGTAGATATCATCAATGGTATAGATTCTTTCTTTGGGTAATGGCATGGATTACGCTCCTTCCTGTAGAAATGGTATCAAAGTTTTAATTGGCTAAAGTCAATGGAAAAATCCTCATATATGTTGACCTTAACAGAATCGTTGAATCGGTAAATGGTGGGGGGAGTTTCATTCGGAAAATCATAGACCACAATAATTTCCCTAGCTGGGTCTACAATCCAGTATTCCCGTACCCCCGCGCCCTGATAGAGGGCCAGCTTTTTATAATAGTCCATCTGGCGGCTGGAAGGGGATACAATTTCTATAATCCAATCCGGCGCACCGTTGCAGCCTTTACTGTTTAATTTGTCTTTGTCGCAAATAACGGATATATCTGGCTCCAGGTAGTTTGTATTACTCTTTTCATCCTCTGCCTGGAGGAACACGGCAAACGGAGCCGGGAATACCTCGCAGGAACCATTATTGTTGCGGATGTGGTTTCCTATCTCCAGGTGCAGGAATGACAATGTTCTTTGATGGGCTGTGCTGGGCGGGGCCATGTAATAAATTTGTCCGTTAATTAGTTCAGCCCGTTCACCTTCTGGCAGATTGTAAATATCGTCAATGGTATGGATTCTTTCTTGTGGTAATGGCATAGGGTCACACTCCTTCCTGTGGATGTGGTTGTTCTGGTATATACTCCATTAGGTCGCCGGGCTGACAACATAGAAGCTGACATACTGTAGCAATATTATCCCAAGACACAAGTTCCTCATTTCGGAATTTTTGTAAAGTAGCTTCCCCTAATAGCTTTTCTTTTCTTAATTTGTATGTTGAGTAACCAGCTTCTTTAAGTGCAGCAATAATATTAACCTTATATCGTATCGGCATAAAATATTTCCCCTCCTGTATAAACTGGACCATCCAGATATGGATACACCTATTTCAGTATATCCATATTATAACATTAATATACACAAATAACAAGTGTACAAAATATCTAAATTATACACTTGTTATTTGTGTATAATATACATGGACATACACTAGAATTAGGTGTATAATGTAGTTACAAGGTTAAGAAAACAAAGCAGCCGGGGCAGACAATCCCCCACAAACCTATCAATCGTACCTGTGAGCCGAAAGCAATAGACACGCAAGACTGATAGGGGCTGCGGATTCAATCCCGGTGAGAATCAACCATTTATTATGAAAAGGAGATTATGATATGAGTGCAATGGACTACATTGACATTCAGTGTCCAACTGCTGCGGAAATGTTTGGACTGATGCCAAAAGGCAGTAGCAGGCCATTAAGATTTGAAATATTGGGGTATGCAGAGTTAGAAGATGGACAGCGCTTCCCGATTTTGGGGAAAATCCTTCCGATTAATAAAACGATTCCTGTCAAGTTGGGAGAAATAGAGAAATAATCAAAATAAAGCTGATGAAAAAAAATATTAAGATAGGTTAAATTATTGAGAACACTGATTTTAAAACAAGATTAGTGTTCTTTTCTATATATCCAAAAACCCATTCGCATAAATTACGAAAGTAGTGAATGGGCCTTTGGATATATGTCATATTTAAGTAAAGGGATTATTTCTTTATATAGTGACCGGAGCCGTATATTTTGTGCAAGTATTGGGTTTTGTTTAATCCGTATTCCATAATTAGATTTCCTTCTGCGTCTGCATCGTGTCACGATTCATTGTTTCGTCTATTGCACGATTAATAAAGGAATTTAATGTTTCTCCGCTTAATTCAGCATGAGCTTTTATTTCTTCTTTTTTCCCTTTGGGTTTTACGGTTAATTCGATGCGGTCATAATTTCGTTTCACATATTCATGCACCGCCTTTTGCTGCGCTTTGCTGATTTTGCTATCTTCTGGCATTTTATCACCTTCTTTCATTTTTAGGTAAATGGAGTGACGAATAATAAATACACCTTCTCTACCATACCAATATTATAGCAAAAAAGTCTATTCACGTAAATATACAAAATTCACAAATATATTCACGTAAATATATAAATGATGCCAATAGACTATTCACGTGAATAGATATATAATGTAGTTATAAGGATGAAACAAACGAACAGCCCGAAAAGTTGTGAAGCTGAAAACCATATACCTGTGAGTGAGCAATAGAGCAAAACCAATAGCCAGGAAGATGATTCAGCCGGACAAGGAAGGAGACAGAAATCATGAAGTACAATCTTCAAAAAATCATGCTGAGAGCATGGAGGCTTTACCGGGAGAAAAAAGAACTTTCTTTTGCAGAGTGTTTACACAGGGCATGGTTATCTGCAAAGGCAGAGGCAATCAACGCAAAGAGAATTGAAGAAGCAAAGGCCACGGCAGGAGTTGAGGAAGAAACAAATACCTGGAACGGCTGGAAACAGTTAGGATATGAAGTTATTCATGGAAGCAAGGCCCTGTTTGGTACTGAACTGATATGGGGAAGCCGGGGAGATGGGAAAGCTTATAAGGCCAGATTCTTTGGGCGCTCACAGGTACAGGAAATTGCAATAGCATAAGAAAAAGCCTCTGCCAGTGCTACCAACACTGACAGGGGCCAACGAAACAGCCGGGGCCGTTCCTAATCACATAGGTATATTAGCATGGCCCCTAATAAAAAGAAAGAGGTAAATTGAAAATGTATCATTTAATTGATGAAAAAAGAAGATTGTACGCTTGCAACGTGGCAGAAATCACACTGGAGGATGCGTATTGTATATTACAGTCATGGGGCGGTAAGCATTCGCTATCAGAGGTAGTGGTATTCTATTCCGCGACACAGAACGCAGTTGTTATAAATGAGAATTGCAAGGATTTTAATAGCATCGTTATGTTATGCCGGGGCTTTTTGGATGCAGATGCAGAAACATTGGAAGATGTTGAAAAGGGCAACCTTGAAGGAAACACATGGGAGCCAGTTTGTCGTGTGCTGCTGGAAGCAATGGCAATGATGGACTTTAAAGACAATATGGAGATGCTTTCCCATCAGAAGCCTGGGAAGGAATATCACTTGATGGACTGGCGTACATATAATCACTTGATGCAGGAGCAGCAGTTTTTTAATATATTCCAGTACGGCGTTATCATGGGTAAAAGGACTGAACGGGCAAGGAGGGCAAAGTAGATGCACTATCCAATTAATATAGAAATGCTTATGGGGATGGCCCAGACAGCCGGAATAAGCGACCTGTCTAAGAAGCTTTTAGGGCAGATGGCAAGGGTGTTAAACAATATTTATAAGATGGGTATGGAATATTCAACCGAAGATTTTGTTTTCACGCCCGAAATCGTAAGGGAAGCGCATCAGAGGGTATATGGTAAACTTTTAGTGAATGAAGAAGTAAACCAGCGATTCTATGAACTGCTGTCTGAATGGGGAAATGATGCGTTCCAGGCTGGAGCATGTAGTGATAAACATATTGTTAGATTATCCAATATATCTATGTCCAGAAGAAATTCCGGTTCAAGGCCGACAAAAAAGAAGATGGAACAGGCTAGGCGGTTCTATGAAAAGTACGGCGTATATAAAAGGGAAATTGTGATTGATGAACACGGGGTATTGATGGATGGATACACCACATATCTACTTATGTGTGAACAAGGGAAGGATATGGTGCCAGTAAGACGAATAAGGAGACAAGGGATTAAAGCGGTATTCAATGAAGGTGGCAAGCAATATCAGTGGGAAATCCCCTTGAAATTGATAGATAAGATAGCTCCGGGGGATAGGGTGGTAGTGGAAACATTTTATGGTCCGCAGCGGGTGACAGTTAAAGAGATTATCCCTCTTGCCAAAAGAACAGGTAGAAAAGTACGGCGAATAGAAGAAAAAGAGAACTAATCAAAGTCCCAGGATGTCATTTATATGTGGCATACTGGGGCATTTTATTGACTAACATTTGACTAACAAAGTTGCATCAAGAAAAATTGGTGGAAAATAGGATATAGCCTAGAAATGGCTTAAATACGTACTTTTTTGAATGACACAATCTAATAAAACGTGTTGAAAATACCGATTTTTAAAATTCGTAATGCGTGGGTCGCCGGTTCGAGTCCGGCCAGTGGCTTGATAAAAAAGTACGTATTTACAAGGAAAATTGAACATTTGAGCAAAAGAAAAACCGTCCGGTGTGGGCGGTTTTCTTGATTTGACTAACATTTGACTAACATTGACTAATTTGCCTTGATTAAAACACTCTCCATGATGTTAGCTGCTTCCTCATTCTTGCTGCGGAAAAAGTAGGCATAGATATTTAATGTGGTGGTCGCATTGGAATGTCCCAGAACCCCGGCAACGGAGCGCGGGTCCATATTGTTAGCAATCAATATGGAGGCTGCGGTATGCCGTAAATCGTGTGGGGTTATATCCGGGGGAATCATGTGGCTGCAATCCTCTGCCACATATTTGTTATACAGTTCTATAATTCGTTTAAACTGATGGTATGGGCTTGAAGGGTGCATTTGAATCCCATTTTCTTGTGTGAAGATAAAATTCTTATCAAATTCTTTCCCGTGGTATCCCTGCCAATATGTGCCGCGCTCCATGCTTTGGCGCATTTGTTCCGCTTTCCATAATTTCAATATGCCCGTGACGACAGGCGGTATAACAGGAGTGCGTGTTTTATTTGTTTTTGTCTTTTTCTGTATTATCTTTCCATCCACATAAGCTGTAGAGTTTTCAATATTCACGGTTCCGGTATCTAAATCTATATCATTCCATGTGAAAGCTATATTCTCACCACGTCTGTCACCAATAAATAGAGCCAGATAAAAGTAAGCCCGCCATTTTAAAGAGAGTTTCCAGGACGTTTGATATTCTTTGATTGAATATACTTCCCCTGATTTGTTTTTACGCTTACGGCCTCCATATTTTATCGTCATAGGGTTGTCTAAGGCCCACAGGAACGCTTGTGTTTGCTCTATGGTAAGATATTTCACCTTATACTCTTTCTTGGGTCTGTGTCCCTTGCTTTGCTTTCCAGCATAGATTAAAGGGTTTATGGTGAGTAATCCCTCACCAACGGCATAAGACAATAAGCTGCTGACAATGGCGCAATCCCTTGTTATGGTGCTTTCAGATAGCCCGCCGGGCTTTCCGTCAATCCTGGCCCCGTCCTGCCTTAAGTCCTTGCTGTAATCCTTAAGGTTTTTAGGGATGATGCTGCATATCTTTAAATGCCCCAGGCGTGGGACAATGCGCAATTTCAAACAGTTTTTATAGCTGGCCCAGGTAGTGATGGACATAATATCTTCATCCGGTTTTCCTGTAGGTTCATTGTCTTTTAAAAATAACTCAGATAGTTCCTCCAAAGTCATGCGCCGGCCTTTAACGTTTTGGCCTGATTTTACATCACGCTCAAAGTCCATTACAAATTGCTCCAGGGCCTTTTTCTCCTGTTTTGGGGTCATTCCTGGCTCTGGTGTGAATGTTTCCGTTTCAAGTATTTGGGACCCATCGGCTCTGCGCCCATTGCTAACCGTGACTTGATAAGAGTTACCGCGCTTTCTTACACTTGCCATAATATCCTTCCTTTCATCTGCTGGGCGGCATGGATGAATGGAAAATTGATAGTTGACAATAGTGGTTAATTAGTCTTTTTTTCTGTATTCCGGTATTTTCGTAAGCAATTCTAGCTGTTTAATGGTTCTGGTTATTTCTTCGTCAGCTTTCTTTTGACCTTCTTCGTTTAACATTGCATAATATTGTGCGAAAGAATCTCCTATGCCTCTTAAGGCTCTTGCCAGGTAAGCTGATTTGAATATGGATTCCTGCGGTGTCAGCTCTTCTCCACGGTTAGTTTTTTGCATAATACCATTAAACTTCATGTCGTCAAGATATTCATGATTATAGATACTATCATTGTTATGAAGTTTTATTTCTGTTTCTTCATATGACAAATGAGCTTGAGTAGACGTTGTTATCGGTAGACTTAATTTGTCTTTTCCTAAAATAAATACTTCTTGTGCAGAAAAGGATTTTTTTGCCTTTTCATCCATTGCTTTGGCGGCTTGAACAGTTTTTTGTATGTTATCCATGCGTGTAAAAAAATCTTTTTCGACTCCTAGAGCACTAGCAAGTTTTTGTAATTGTTCATCTCTGGGAAGTGATTGATTGTTTTCATATCTGCGAATCTGTACTTCGTGAATGCCACTTTCGCTAGCAAGCTTTTTTTGCGTCCAACCCTTATTTTTTCTTAGGATACGGATGCTATCACCAATTCTTAATAATGTACTGGCCTTCATATACCCACATCCTTTCTTATGATGCTTTAAGCATATCACATAGGAAATGTTTTTTCAATGCTAAAAATAGTTCTGTTCACATAGTTGACAAATCGAAATTAGTTCTATATAATATAAATAGAGCTAAAAATAGTTCCATAAGGAGGTGGATTATGAGACTGTGTAAAACTAAGATGGAAATTATTATGGCAAAACATGATATGTACCAGAAGGACCTTGCAGACAAAGTAGGCATGAGTAGGGGGAATTTATCTACTCTTATTAACGGAAAGAATTGTCAGGCAAGAACTGCATTTAAGATTGCAGATGCGTTAGAGGTTGATGTAACTGAAATTTTAGAATAGAAATATGCTGGGCGGCATGGATGAATGGAAAGGAGCAAGCTTAGATTTATGACAAAAATGGAAATGGTTTCCAGATATACGGACTTAGCGCGGCAGCGTTCAGAACTTTTCTTGCAATCCGGTTCCTGTTGGAACACAAACACAGAAAGGCAGGAAAAGGCTATTCTTAATGAGATGGCGGCATTAGAAGCGGCTATTAAACTTCCAGTGCAGGAGGAGCAGTCCATTCCAGAAATGCTTACCATCCGTAAGGCAGCAGAGAGAACCGGATTATCTTATGATTGCATAAGAAAATTGTGCCTACAAAAGAAAATAACGTTTGTCATGGTTGGAACGAAGTATTTGGTCAATTTTGGTAAACTGGTGGATTTTCTGAATGGGTATGAGGCGGATGCTTAGACTGGCGGTGGATAAATGGCAAATAGGAGGATGTTTTCTCTTGATGTAGTGGACACCGACAAATTTTTGGATATGCCTGCTACCTCGCAAAATTTATATTTTCATTTGGGGATGCGGGCTGACGATGATGGCTTCGTATCATCACCCAAGAAAATAACTAAATTGGTCAATTGTGGGTGTGATGACCTTAATGTTTTGATTTCCAGGGGCTTTGTAATAGCGTTAGATGATGGAATCATGGTTATTACTCATTGGAAACAAAATAACTACATACAAGCAGACAGATATAAGCGCACTGTATATCAAGAACAGTTATCTCAACTGACTGTTAATAATGGCGTATACGAACTGGATACAGGACGTATCCATGATGTATCCAAAATGGAAGCACAGGTTAGTATAGAGTTAGATAATAATATATTATGTTCGCCTGGAGCCGAACCAGATAAGACGGGAGATGATAATTCCGACCTTGAAGAGCTGAAAACAGACTTTGAAAAGATTTATGCCATATATCCCAAAAAGAGGGGAAAAGCAAAAGCATTTGAATACTATTGTGCTTATGTGAAAAAGGGGCGCTGTATTAACAAAGTTCGTTATCGGCTGTCTAACAAGCAAATTTATTTGGCGGTTCGAGCCTATACCCGTGAACGGGAGGAAGAGGGAACAGAGTTAGATTATTATAAAAATTTCGATACATTTATGTCAAAGGCCATTATTGATTATCTGCCGGGGGAGGGTGATTTATGATTGTTAATGCAGAGCAAGCGCTTATTGGTGCCTTGATGATGGAACCACGGGCAATCAAGGATTGCGGGAGCATTCGCCCTGATATGTTTGTTGATGCGCTGTTAGGGCGGCTATATCTGGAATTTTTGAGAGCGCATGATTTTGGATATCAGGCCAATCTTGTAACCCTTGCAGCAAATATTGCTGATGTTTCCCAATCTGAATTACTGAGTAAATTAAAAAAGTGCAGTGATTCAAGTGTGACAAGCACTGCGGCTGGGGAATATGCAGATGTGATTAAGAACGCATATAAGGCCCGTACAGCCACGCAAATTATCAATGCGGTACAATTCCACCCCTCTGCCGTAGAAAAGCAAATAGGGGAGACTGTGAACGCTCTGGAGGCATTGCAAGAGGATGATAGGCCAAAGGCAAAAAGCTTAAGTGAGATTGTTGACGAAATGGCCCCAGGATGTTTTGTGGACAGAGAACGGGATTTTCTTTACACGGGATTCACACGATTGGATGAATGCCTTGGAGGTCTGGAGGGTGGGGATATCATTGTCATTGGAGCGCGCCCGGCAGTTGGAAAATCTGCTTTTGTTACGCAAATACTGACCAATATGGGAATCCAGGGCAAGCGGGTGCTGCTGTATAATCTGGAAATGACAAATAAGCAGATGTATGAACGACTGGTGTCGCGTCAATCTGGTATTATGATAAACCGTATCCGGCAGGGCAAGGCTTTCTTGGGGGATGAAAAAGAACGGTTCCAAAAGGCCAATACGGAACTGAAAAGGCTGGATGTGTGGATATCAAGCGGGGTTAAATCCGTGGGCGAGATACGCAGAGAATGCCAGCACATGGGGGCTGATTGCATCATCATTGATTATTTGCAGCTTATAAAGACAGAACGTCATTATGCTAACCGGGTGTCAGAAGTGGGCGATATTTCAAAGGCAATTAAATCATTAGCAATGGAGTTGAACCGGCCTATCATAGTCTTATCGCAGTTAAACAGGGCATCAGAGGGACGGCAGACAAAAGAACCCACTATGTCGGAACTGAGGGAATCAGGTGATATTGAGCAGGATGCATCAGTTGTTATGCTGCTTTGGAATCTTTCAGAAGAAAATGAAAGATACAAAGGGGTGAAGGTAGAGAAAAACCGACAAGGGAAAACAGCAAAATTTCAAATGGAATTTGTTGGTGAGGAAATGAGTTTCAAGGAAACAGAGGGTAAAGATTTTGATTTCAAGCCCGCAAAGGAGAAAACACCATTTGATTAACAGGGGGCAGATGTGGTAAAAAATTCAGAGGTACAACAGGAATTTGAAATGTTCGCAGACGTTTGGAAGCTATTTAAGCAGCGGCTTCCAGTAGGAAAACCAGATGATGATGAATACTGGGAGGAAACCGTAAATGCAGTTAAGTGTTTCATGACAAAACATCCAGATTCATTCAGCAAGGATATAGCAATGGCGGTGTTGACAGAAATCGAAAGGAGGGGTAAGCGGTGAAGATAAGAACCCAGGATGCAAGGCAATACCTTGAATATGGTGAAATATATGCAGAATATAGCCACGATGGTAAAGGGGGCAACGGTGTATGTCAGAAGCAGGTTTCATAAAGGTGTTCTTTATGAGGTGGATTTGGCATATCAGACCGGACAGAGGGTCTTTTATATGCCAGCAGAATAAAAATTACATAGCAGTATGATTGTATAGAGCCAGACGCTGAGACGCAGAGCCGTTTAAGGAAGGGCTTTATTTTTTTACTATAACACAAAGAAAGTGGGTGATTTCCAGGATAATTGCTCTCGGAAATCAGATTGCTACAGCTGAATTAGTCCTTGATGGTACAAAATTTGGTCAGTTTGTGGTTAAGTTCGGGAACAACGAAAAGAAAGTGTATAAAAAATCCCGCTGTCGTTTTAAATGGGTGATGGCAGCGGGAAAGTCACATTGCTTTAATTATATCAGAAGGATGGTGTATAAGCAATGAGGACAAGGGACAAGAGCTTAAGCGATTACGGAATAGATTGCAGCCGGACGGCTGAATTAATGAACTTGCCATACGGGAAGAAAACAAAGGCTTAATATGCAAGGCGGCTGAATTAAGTAATCCAGGACTATCTACTTTTATTATTGAATCTCTCACACAAAAAAGAGGGTATGACCGTATTTATATTAAATCGTATATTCCCGCTAAACGTGATGATTTTTACGCATACCGCAGGAAAACATTAGCATTATTTAGTCTGCTGCTGGAAGGGAAAGCGCCTATAATACCGAGGGACAGGAGGATACAGAGAAATTCCCGCATAGCTAGTTAAAATAGCAGGAAGGGCATTCTGATGCGTTCTATGGGGTATGGACGGCTAATATCTGCTTACGGAAACTTACGCTTGCACAGTATAGGAACCAGATTAAACCAGACATTTTTACAATATACCCCTAAATAACCCTAAAACCATAAACATCATGTATACGGTTCATCGACCACCAAATGGTTGTCGTTCAATAAAACCTTAGAAAACCTTAGTATTATGTTTATAGCAGAAAGAAAATTAATCGTAAGAAATAAAGTGAGATTTAAAGGTTGTGCATCAGACGCACGATAAAATTGTCATGGGCGAGAGCCATGATAATTTACTATTTGAATTGGGATACCCCGGCAGAGGTACGGCGCTCACTGGTCCACGTCAATAATTGGGTGGTCAATGGAGAAATAACGGCAAAGGAGGCGAATGCTGTATTCTATTCGGCTAATCTTATTCTTAAAGCATTAGAGCAGGAAAAACAGTAATATCACCAACTTATCGTAACGTGTCGGTGAGACAGGCATGTTAGAATTACTCTTGTCGCTGGGGTATGCAAAGCTGATTAAGATAATGGATACTGGCCTGTGGCGGTGAAATACCGGGTCAGTGATGGCATAGTTTCAAATTGCGCAAAAGTGCGCACAAAAAAACCGGGAGTAGGTCCCTCTGCTGGCATCAGCTTTAAACACAAATATGTTGGCGAATGCACAAAATGCACTAAAATGCATACAAAAAGCCTTTAGACTTTAAATGGAATCAAAATCATACGGCAGGATATGAAAGGAAATAATGAGAACACTAATTAAAACTATACAGGTAAAAAATGGTTATATTCAAATAGATTTATCGAACACGGAAATATTTAATGATTGGGCAACGTCAATACAGAAAGCAGGATATAGGGCGTTAGCAGAAAAAAATGATAATGATATGATTGATACAAGCGAATTTTGTAAGGAGTTGGCGGATAAATTCAATACTGTTTTTGGTAAAGGAGCTTGTCTGAAAACATTCGGCGTGGAGGTTCCTAATTTCAAACAGTACGAAGAGTTTGTTATAAATTTTACTGGATTGGTGAATCAGTGGGTTAAATAAAGGAGTATATGCATGGCAGATGGAAGTATTATTATTGATACGAAGATATTGACAGATGGAATAAATTTAGGAATAAGTGAGATAGAAAGCGCATTAAAAAGAATGTCTGGTACATTGGCTAAAGGAAAGAATACTGCATCTGAGGCTATAAGGAAACAAAGCGCTGCGCTAGTGGAATTAGGACAGGTGGCGGCAGATTATGAAAATCAAGGTGTCCCCACTCAAGAATATGTTGAAATACAGAAACAGATTGAAGAATCACAATCGAGACTTGAAAACCTTATACATAAACAAAAACAATTCTTGGAATTAGGTGGTAGTTCAAATGATGAAATTTACAAGTCTGCACAAAGAGATATATCTGAGCTTATAAAGACAATTCAGTACGCAAATACTGAATTGTTAGACCTCATAGAGTCTGGAAAAGCTTTTAAAATTGAATCTGGTACAGATGCGGTACAAAGTAGTATGGTGAGACTTGTTGAAAAGGGGACTGAGTTAGAAAATATAAATAGCCGTTTAAATAATTCTTTCCAGATTTTGAGTGGTAAAATCTACAATTTGCAGCAGGGAATCATAAGTGTAACTGAATCAACAGGCTTTTTGGGTAGTACATTAAATGGTCTTAAGATAGTATTTAATTCCTCTGCAACTGGAATGGAAAAAATAAGAAAACTGTTTTTAAATTTCCCTGTATCAATGATAAAAGTAGGAATAGCAGGAATGGTAAAGGGACTTAATGCTCTCTTGCCTATATTGAAGAAAGTCGCCTTAGAGGCGCAAAAAGCTATGATTGCTTTCGCACAGATGGTAGGAAAAGGAATGATAGGTGGATTAAAGCGATTAAGTGCGGGAATCTTTGGAATTAATAAGGGTGCAAAGAAATCTGGGTACTCATTTGGGAAAATGTTGTCTACGGCCTTACTTATGGGGATGGCATTTAGAGCTTTGTCATCTGTAACGAAAAGCATAAGAGAGGGAATGGAGAATCTGGCACATTATTCAAAAGATACCAATACCACGCTATCCGGGCTTATGTCATCATTGACCCAATTGAAAAATAGCTTTGCAACTGCTTTTTCACCAATACTTACAACAATAGCGCCAGCCCTTAACTATTTAATCTCTCTCTTGTCCTCTGCCGTAACTGCTTTAGCACAGTTTTTTTCTGCATTAACAGGAAAGAGTACATTTGTTAAAGCGGTAAAGGTTCAACAGGATTATGCTGCAAGTCTTGAGAAAACAGGAGGGGCAGCAAAGGCTGCAGAGGGTGCGCTTGCATCGTTTGACAAATTAAATGTATCACAAGATAAGGGAAATGCTGGAGGCGGTGGAAATGAAATTTCACCATCTGAAATGTTTGAGACAGTTCCAATCGAAACAGCAATAAAGGAGATGGCAGACAAAATCAAAAGCCTAATACATGCAGAGGATTGGAATGGACTGGGTGCTTATGTTGCAGAAAGATTAAATGAGGGGTTACAGAGGGTATATGATGTAATTAACTGGAATAACATAGAGCCTAAAATTACATATTTTGTTGATGCGTTCACTCAAACCTTCAACAGTTTGGTTGACAATTTAGATTGGGATTTGTTAGGACGCACCATAGGAGCAGGAGTTAATACCATTGTAAATACTCTTAATTTATTGATAGATGGAATAGACTGGACAAATTTAGGTAAGAGATTGGGGGATGGAGCAAACGGTTTTGTTAATGAAATAGACTGGAAAGAATTGGGACGATTGTTAGGTAACAAGTTCATGATTCTTCCAGAAACGTTATTAGGTTTTGTGAATCAGTTTGATTGGGGGAAGTTTGGCACAGAAATAGGTCATTCATTAAATGGCGCGTTGGAAAAAATAGACCCCGATGTGCTAGGAGCATCATTATCTGGCCTAGCAGTTGGGATACTTAGCGGATTAAATAACGCCATTGCTACTTTAGATTGGCATGAAATAGGGCAGAAAATTCAGACATTTATAAAAAGTATAGACTGGTTATCTATTGCTGAAGAGTTGGCGCAAGCAGCAGGAGGATTGATTGGTGGAATGGCTTCTGTTGTAGCTGGATTATTTGAAGGAATACCAGAAAAAGTATCTGATTATTTCACGCAAGCTGTAGAGGAATGCGGTGGTGATATTGTTAGGGGATTGTTCTGGGGGATTATTAAGGCATTGGGGGATTTGTTTCATTGGATTTATGACCATATATTTACGCCGTTTATAGAAGGTTTTAAAAAGGCTTTTGGTATAAATAGTCCATCTACCATTATGCAGGAAATGGGTGGATATATCATGGAAGGGTTATTATACGGTATTTCTAATTTTATTCCATCAATTATTGATAAGTTTACGGAATTAAAAGATAATGTAATGGAAAAATTGCGTAGTATTATTGATGCAATAGGTGACGTGCTTAAAGGTTATGATGATTTAGAGCAAGCAGGAAAGGTAAAGGGTATTGGTGGAAGTTTTGTAAAGAATATTGTTTCAGTGATACCGCGTGGAGCTTATGGCGAGCAGATACATTTGCCTCGCCTTGCATCTGGTACTGTAGTTCCACCACGGGCAGGAGAGTTTGCTGCTATTCTGGGAGATAACCCAAAGGAGCCGGAAGTGGTATCTCCCTTGTCAACTATGAAGCAAGCCCTTAAAGAAGCAATGTTTGAAGTAAACGGAGCTGGTGGCGGAGATATCCGCCTGACGGTAAACCTCGAAGGAAAGGCCATCTATGATACTGTAGTTAGGAGAAACCGTATGGAAAAAAATCGAACAGGAAAAAATTTGTTGTTAGTGTAAACTAATGCTTTATAATAATATTGCCCTACGCTTCTTAAATGGATAAAGAGCGTAGGGCAATATTATACTGCAACAATACCCTTGCCTTATATTTACTTACCACTCTATCAGATAATTGCCATATTGGTCTTGGAAACGTCCCAGAAGTATACATATAAAATCATAGACCCATCCAATGATGAAACCACCAGCCGTAAAAAAGTAAAAGAAGCCTTTGCCATACTTTCCCACATAGAATTGATGTATCCCAAAAATTCCTCCTAAAACACAAAGAATTAATGCTATTTTTCGTGATTTATGGCTTGTTCCTGTTACAAAATTACTCATATGATTTCCCCTTCTGATTTACAATAGTTTTAATTCTATAAAATCAATTATAATGTCATACCATATAACGTCAAGTGTTTTTTGCTTTTGATAATCCGAGGATTCAGAGAAAATCGGATAGAGTAGGTGGGAAGCGATTTGTTAGGTCTGGACAATACTGGAAATACCTCATCCGCAGAACCCAGGAATGTATTGCAATCAATCGACCTTCTAAAGGAACAATTGAGTACAGCTGAATTTTCAGCGGTATTCATTGCAGGTGGGTAACGAAACGTTATATACCTCACCCACAGAATCCGGGTGAGTATGGTTTTACTGAAAACGATTATACGGTTATGTGGAGCGATTCCAAAAATGGAAACGCTGTAGAGCTTGAGAAAAATGCGCAGTATATGAGCGCAAAAGGATTTACGATGGACGTGCAGATTTCCGTAGACATAGCAAAGCAGATTTGCATGAGGGATTGGAAAACGGTAAAGATTTCAATATGCTCAAAAATGAGCGGGTTCAAATTGAGGGGAGTAGAGAGGTTTTCAAGGATGTGTGAATACGGTTTTTCCGATAAAATGGATTATTTAGAGGTTATCGTCAAAAATGACGAAAACTCAAAAGGGGGTAGTCCAGCAACAGGTTTATATGATTTACTTTGAAAGTGATGAAATGACCAATGTACTTACGCCTACGGAGGTTCAAAACAACGGCGGTGTGCAGATTAGAGAGCTTCAAGACTATATTGTTTCTGTTGACACAGCAAAGCATATCTCACGGCCGAATTTCCGGCTGTGAGATAACCACTGCCCTATTTCGGGGCAGAGGGCAGGACAAGACTGTTTCCTCCTTGCTGCTGCCCACAGGTACACCCTACCAGCATACCTATTGCTACGGTGGTAAGGGGAGTTTTCCCCATACCTGGAAGAAAGTTATTGGTTGCCCCATTTTATTATTTTTTCTCATTTAAAATATCCTTTACATTATGAACTATATGTTTACTTTGTTCTTGAATATAGCTAGATTCTATAAAAAGGTCTGCCCAATTTTGAGGAGCCCCCTCCCAATCCGCTGGTTATGTTTTGGTTTACGCTGGTGCTCATGTTTCTTTAGGTGTCGTGTTTCGCGACACCTTATGGGTGTACGGCGTTTTGCAGTACCCTCTGCTGCATTCGTTTAAGTTACATTCCAAATAAATCCGCATGGGTTCCGGTTCGCTGCAATAGCAATTCTGTTTCGGTTTGCTGGTAAATCAATAACCAATCCGGCTGCAAATGGCATTCTCTGTAACCGACATAGTTTCCTGATAAATTATGGTCCTTATTCTTTTCTGGCAATGGGGCCGGGATTCTTAATGTGTCAACTGCATTCTGAAATGTGGATACATCAAGGCCGCGTTTCACACAAGTTTTGAAATCTTTCTTGAATCTGGTAGAATACCGCACATCTAACATGGTCAGTCCTCCATCAGTTCGCTTATAAGGTCCTCAGTGCTTCCAGTAAAAAGATGGCCTCCCCCGTTCTCTAGCTCTGCAAATGCTTCCAATGTTTCAGCATTGGGTATTTCATCCGGGATAGCAGCTCCTTGGAGATATGGGATTATGAAAACAAGCTTACCTTCGGGAATCTGGTCAATTAAGCTTTTGGCTAAGTCTCTATTGCTCATGGTTTTACGCTCCTTTCTGCAATGATATCAAAGTTTTAATTGGCTAAAGTCAATGGAGAATCCTGGATAAATCCTTACGGGGATTGAATCATTAAAGGAATGGATAACCGGGCTGTCCCCATGCTCCATATCATACACAAGGATTATCTGTCGTAGTGGGTCTACAATCCAATATTCACGGACACCAGCTTCACGGTATAAGGATAACTTGGTGTAATAGTCCATAGGCTTGCTACTGGGGGATACAATCTCAATAATCCAATCTGGCGCACCGCTACAGCCTTTGTCATTTAGCTTGTTT
>SKEQ01000835.1_pt1 | contig 17187 bp, 18 predicted proteins | sample 4826751 | NCBI WGS metagenome assembly SKEQ01 (sample SAMN11008805, study PRJNA524170) | human gut metagenome | biome: Human fecal sample; material: Feces; isolation source: fecal sample from pouch patient p44 | host: Homo sapiens | place: Israel: Tel-Aviv | collected 2013-07-11 | reverse complement strand
TTTAGAAACATTTCAGATACATATGAAACAATTACATATGATTTTTTCATAAAAAAACAGTACTGTCTAGTAGTATAAAATATACAAATTTCTTAAAAATTTTTTCACTAAAATCACTACCTGAAACAGTCTAAAACACTTATATATCAACGTTTAATGAAACTATCTCCGTTTCATTTCAGATACAAATAAATATAGTCGGGCTCCAAATCCGAAAAAAAATACCCCCAGTAGCTTATCCTAAGCTACTGGAGATGTATAAGTACGGTCATATAACAACGGGGTAGGGTAAATAAATGAAAAAGATGGAAGAATCATTATTCAATAACTTTTTTAAATACTTCGTTGTAATCAGTTACCTGTCCGTTCTTAAATACCACAGAATAATCTTTTTTCCCATTTTCAAGTAACCGAAGTGGAATATCTTTACCAACTTTCTCTGTCACTGCATTACTGATACCTGTTAGATTAGCTAATAAATCTGATAAAGATTGAGCATCTGTAGAAATCTCTGTATCAGTATTTATCGTGATTCCTTTATCTTCATTTACAAGTTTCCAAGTAGGTGGTATAGCTGTGTATGTTTCTACAAATGAATTAAGTTTTTCATTAAGTGACTTCTCTTTTATATTTCCATCTAAAAACTCTGTATATATGGCTTGAGCTATACTAAAACAAAGCTGGCCTTGTTCTAATAATTTTACATCATTAGTTAGTAAAGCTGTGTTCACGTTATCAATCGCTTCAAGAAGAGTATCTTTGGTGTCCCTAACAGCTTTAGGTGTGCCTTCTGGAATTTCCCTACTTGATACCTCGTCCATTTTATCTTCCATAAACCCCTTAAAATCATATCTTTCTCCCAAATCCATAGAAGTTTTTGAGAAAGCTTTCATTTCTGAGTCTATTTCTTCAATAATATTTAACATGTCTGATACATATTGTTTAGGCTGATTCGTTTTTAATCTATATGTGGTAAATATCTCAATTCCTCCAATTATCAATAAAATTGCCAAACAAATCCATAATAATTTTTTCTTTTTCATTTTTCCTCCTATACACTGCTGTTATAACAGTGACTAATGTAAAGATTTTCCCAGCAATCATCAGACTATTATTTACAGGGAATCAAAAAAACTCCTTAGTAAGCTTACACCTTTAGGAGTTCCTGTTTGAACGGTATGCATAATACATTTAAATCAATTTAACATTAACACCTCAGTATATGGTATCTCTACATATACACGGTCTTTTTTTGGATAGTACTCGACATTTATATTGATAGCACTTCCATTGTCTAACGTAGCTTTAGCCCGGTACGTGTTATCACCATTATCATGAGTGATCGTCACATCATCACATGTCCGATTTAAGTTATACTGTTCTTGTAAAATCTGAGTTACCAATGGTACAGATGACTTCTCTAGTCCAGATGAACCCGTCATTCTTGAAAAAATTATACCTATAATAGCCAATACAACGATACCTATAATGACAAACTTCTTATTCATATTTACTTTATTCAACTTTTTATCTCCTATCTCCAAAATGATTTTCTCTCATCAGTAACTCATTGACATCCCCAATAGTACACCAAAGATGGCTCCAGCTACCCCTGCTATCATCAAAATCGTACCCATTTGTTCATCTTTCTCTCGATATAAGTAACCCATAATAACAGCAACAGCACCAAATACCACAGGAATAAATGCTAATGATACTACCATAGAAATCCAACCAATAATCAAATACAGCTTCCCTGTCTCTTGTCCATGTACGATTTGTTCCTTCATTTCATTAATTGTCTGCTCAGTACTTTTCTTTACTGTGTCTGTTCCGGTTGTCTCATCTGTTTCTTGTAATGCTCCGCAAAACTGGCAATACTTACTTTCATTTGTTATTTCTTTACCACATTTTCTACAATACATGTCTTCTCCTCCTAAAATCATTCAATTGCTTATTAGCTAACTGTTTACTTTATTAAATACATCAGAAAACAGCTCATTTATTGGTACACTTAATATCTCAGAAAGCATTTTCATTTGATAGGGTTTAGGAATCGTTCTCCCTGTTTGCCACGAACTTACACATTGCTGTGTAACATTCATTTTTTTGGCTAACTCAGTTTGAGAAAATCCTTTTTCTTTTCTGTATCGGCTGAGATTACTTACTTTTTTCATGATTCTCCCCTCCTTTTTTATTATATACAACAATATGATGTATTTCAACTCATAAAATATATAAATACTTCAAATGTCATTACAAATACAACAACTTGTTGTACTCTACTGAGAAGGGGGGTGTATTAATGAAACAGAAACAATATGCAAAGGTCATTAGAGAAAAGCGAAAAGCGCTCGGGTGGACACAAAAAGAATTAGCTAAAAAAATCTTCTCTACACAACAGGCAGTAGCAAGATGGGAAAATTCTGTGACAGAACCTAACCTCGATAGCTTAACAGCTCTTTCTAGAGCCCTAGGAACCCCTGTAAGCCATTTTCTAGACAATGTTGACATAGATTATGAGGAAGAGTTTTTGGCTCTCTATCGCTCTCTTAGTACTGAAGATGCAATTCGAACAATTGACTATATGAAGCTATTAAAAAGGCAAGAAAATGAACGCAATCAGCTATTGAAAGATTGAAAAATAAATAACCCACCGAACTTTAACGGTGGGTGTATTGAGATGAAATAAGATTAAGAGCTATGGATAACCTGTCTAGGTTAATACAATTGGGTCTCTTCTCTTCCTTACTCTCCGTCCATCATCTCTTGTTACACTTGTAAATTGATAAAGAGGAACTAATTCAACACCAGATGCTATCAATTCTTTTATTACTTCATCTATCTCTGCCCCTTTTGCTAGGTAGACTAAAAAACTACTGCTTGCTTTCACATTGTATAGTTTCTTAATATCCTTAGAAGCTCGTTCAAGAGGGAATCCTTGTTTAACAAAGTAGCCTCTGTTTTCTATTAAAGCATTTTTCACGCTGTTATCTCTGATATTTCGTAGGCGTTCACAAACAGTTTTAATAAGTTCTTTCTCTGTCATTAGATATGTCCCTTGCCACGATAAGCCCTGTAAAACTTCATGTGCTTCATCTAAAATCAATTGTTTTTCCTTGCTAAGTTCTGATGGGGAATTTTGAGGAAATACTCTTTTAGCCTCTTTTTCGTTAAAACATATCTTAACCCATTCATAAGAAAAATATTGATATGTAAAATGAAATTTTTCCAGAAGTGGAAGGATATCTTCATTCAATTTTTGAATCACAGAAGTTGCATTAAAAACGTCTAATCGATAGACATTGCTTCTCTTATGTTTAAAGTTTCCTAACGCTTTCTCTTCCTTTAACCTATTTAGGTATTCGAGCATCTTCAAAGGAACATCTTCATCATCTAATTTTTTTATCAATCCTATAAAAGTCATAAGTGATAGTAACTTATTACATTTATCTATGTTATAAGCTTTACCATAGTAAAAACTCATTTTTTTAGCTAGCTGTTCTCCTGACAAAATACAAGTTACACTTTCCTTACTATCATCAAAAAAATTAACATCAGAAAGCAAGACATCATAGACATGTCTCATTTCCTCTAGATAATTCCTTATTGTCCTGAAAAGCTTGTCTTCCATCGATTCAAGAGTGTCAAAAAGTACTTTTGATTCCTCTTTCAATTTTCGAAAATGTGTAGGATACAGGTCTAGGTTCTCTAATAGCCAATTAAATGTTTCTACCCGACTATCTTTCTTTAGAATTAACATCACAACCCCAATAAAATTTTCACTGATACCACAATTACTGGCATGACAATAAAAAATGGAATGCCCAGTTTTACTGGTAAAAATCCTAGCAGAGGGATTATGGTCGTCGTGAAACAGACATCTTAAGTTTTTACTTGACTTAAGTAATTTATTCATATCAATGGTTAACAATCTTTCATAAATCTCATTGAAAGACATGTCGGAGGAATCAAACAGGCAGTCTTTAAACCACTGTTTCATTTCTTCTTTGTCGTCATTTTTTATCAACTTAACAAAATCAGTTTCATTGACTAGTTCATACTCTCTCCCTGAATCACTTTGACAATTTTTAGAACATGTCATGGTAAAATCAATCGGAAGCTCAGTAATATCTAACATGTTGTCTTCATTGATTATCATGACTGCATCTGACTTATACCCTCCAAAAAACATTCTAGTAGAAGAATCCACAGACTTATCACACCAAGGCATTTGCTCTTGTAAATACCTGTAAACAGCTTGCATTTCGTTATAGTCAGTAATCGATTCTTTTAATATAAAGACAATCTTGAATTTTTCTAGATTTTCAGAGTATCGAATACTTTTTTGTATCGCAAACGCAGAATTATGAACTAAATTGATAGATAAAGCCTTTTCTATGCTTAAGTATCTACTATCATCTTTACTTAAATCTACTATCTTCCCCTTCTCATCTTTAACAGTGTTATCGACATCCAGAATAATAACTCTAGTTTCTAAAAAGTCTTCACTTTTGTTGCCTTTATTCTTTGTCTTGCTTGGAATAAATGATTGTGATGAATTTAGTATCTTTAGAAACTCATCTCTTGTAACTTCTCTATAGTTATCTAAACATTTATCTCTTACATCAGTTTTTTCTTTTTTTGTAACTGGCTTCTCTAATAGTTTTTCTTTATCTACATAAATTGGGATATTAATCATTGGTGTTTCCATTTGTGTTTCCTCCTTATAAAATTCTGTTAAAGACTAAAACATACAGATAATAAAAACAAACTCTTTATTACTATATGTTTTAGTCTTATTTGTTTACTCAACCTTTATACCGTTCCATGAAACTATCAATATCAGATTTTTTAAATCTAATGACCGTATCAATTTTTATAACAGGTAACCCGTATTGAGAAACATATTTTCTAATCGTTCCTACTGATACACCTAGATATTCACTTGCCTGCTGATAGTCCATATACTCTAGAGTGACTCCAGAAATAATGTCTTCTAGCATAGGCTTGAGCACTGTAATTATCTCTTTCACTTGTTGTTCAACTTGTATAGAAACAATGCTATCAATGATTTGTAGAGACATATTTCCCCCTCCTTTCGTGATTGCTTGAACAAATTTTCTAAGAATTATCTTCGTATTTTTTGCTCAAAATAAAAGTATTTTGTTATTAACCGATTAATCAAACAAAAAATGATTACCAGTTCATCGACATACACATAATACCTCGATAAAAAAGGGGTGTCAATAGTTTTGTAAAATTTATTTACAACACCCCTTTTTTGAGGTATACTAATTTTAGGAGGTGTGGTCAATATGATAAAACGTCCACCAATAAATTATTTAGAACGAAAAAAGATACTCGGAACAAAAATAAAAGCTATAAGAAAGAGTAAAAAATTAACACAACCAGCATTTGGTCTTATGATTAACAACGGTCAATTAATTGACAAAAAGACTATCTACGAATGGGAGAAGGGAACCTATTTACCAATACCAGAGCGATTATCCCGAATTGCTGATTTGGGAAATATGAGTATAGAGGAGTTAGTTTGTGGCAATGTAGAAGAATATATTTTGGGAATTATTCTTTATAGAGATAGCATTGTACTAGATGGTATAACATTTCCAGATAAAAACCTGTTCCAGCATCTTCGTCAACAGTTCCCACCAGTACACTCTAATTTAGATACATGGCTGGATAGATATTCCAAATTAGAACCAGAGATGCAAGAATTTATTGCTAACAAGACTTGTAATAAAGTTAAAATTGAAAAAATTAGTCTTTTTAATATCTTAAAAATAGAAGAATTATTCATCAATGCTATTGTAGAAGAATTTGACAATAACATTCTTTTCCTCACTAGCAGTATAGAAGAACTACTAGAAAGAATGGTAGATGAATGGCTACCTATTCAATTGAAAGACATGTCTTATCCCGAAGAAGCTGTGAGAGAAATTACTGATAATATAAACAAGCTAGAACAAACGATTTCATCAATTGGGAAAAAATACACTAAGAAAAAAATGAAGGGAGGTGATACCATCTAGTGGTAAGTACTCCTTGTAAACTAAGAGGAGATGATTTCATGGCAAAAATATCAAAGTACAAAAAGAAAAACGGTCAAGTGGCGTGGATGTATAAAGGACACATTGCCACCGATCCACGAACTGGTGAAAAAATAAATACTACGAGAAGAGGTTTTAGTAGCAAACAAGAAGCTCAAAAAGATTATGACGAGTACAGACATCAAATATTATACGGTGTTAAAAAGAAAGCACCTGATATGACATTTGAAGACCTGTATAATGAATGGATAACTCATCAGCGTACCAGTGTTAAAGCTTCAACAATCGCAATCTCAGTAAGATACGCAAATAATCAAATACTTCCAGCATTTGGTAAGCTTAAACTATCGAATATCTCTGTCCCATATTGTCAAAAAGTGGTAGATGAATGGCACAGTAAATATGAAAGTTACGATTATATGAGAAAACAGACTGCACAAATTTTACGCTACGGGGTTGCAATGCAATATATTGACAATAATCCTATGGAAAAAACACTTCTTCCACGAAAAAAAGAGTATGAGAAAAATCGTAAATTTTACTCAAAAGAGGAGCTTAATAATTTACTGGATGCTTTTAAAGATTTTGGTAACATGAAACAATACGCCTTCTTCAGATTATTGGCATACACAGGTATGAGAAAGAGTGAAGTACTCGCTTTACAGTGGAAAGACATAGACACGTTTAATAAAGAACTACATGTCAATAAAACTCTTGCTGTAGATGAATTTGGTAAAGTTATAATTCAATCTCCGAAAACAAGAGCTTCTAGACGAGTTATCTCTTTAGATACTGAGACTCTTTCTATCCTCAACAACTGGAAATTACAGCAAAAAGAAGAGTATTTAAAACTTGGATACAATACTAGCTCTAAAGAGCAACATGTTTTTACAACAGTTAAAAACACTCTATACATTCCAAACACTGTTAATGATTGGTTAAGATATATTTTGAAAAAATATAACTTGCCTCGTATTACACCTCATGGGTTTAGACATACACATGCTAGTTTATTATTAGAAGCAGGAGAATCTGTCAAGGTAGTTCAACAACGATTAGGGCATGAAAATAGTAAAGTGACATTAGACATCTATGCACATATTACAAATAATGCACCTAAGAAAACAGGTCAAGACTTTGCTGATATGATGGCTCATCAGTAAAAGAGCTGGTCAAAATCTGGTCATTTCTAGTATACAGGCAAAACAAAAAAGCTAGAACCCTTATATATCAAGGGTTCTAGCTCCTATAACAGGTTTACCCAACACTGCCTTCCAATGACTCTTTTGGGAATCAGAGGAAAGAATCAGGCTTTATAGAGATATTTCATCTAACAAATTACTTTAGACTGACAGTATATATCAGCAGGTACTGTCATCGGGAACGTAGCCAATATCGTATCCAAAACAGCAGGTAGAGAAGCTATTTGAGGATTCAAGTTATTCTATTTCAACCATGAAGTTAAGTTCATTAAAAATAAAGATAGTTGGTATTTCAATAATTTTTGTATAGAGTTAATCACTTTATTGATGCTAATTCATCTTGATTGGTATTATAATCGTATTCAAGTTGCGTGGCGTGCTTTTGCTAGAAAATATATAACTGTTCTTTATAAAGAAATATAAGGATTAAACATTTTTTATCATAGAGTTTTACTTATCTATAGAATTATGTCTGTTCCTAATTCAGTTTGATGAATTAACTGATAAAAAAATATCTACTATTTAAAGATACAGGGATAAGTAAGTAAAAAAATAACATGTCATTAGATAGTAGACAGTTCCAACTCTTTATTTACCTTTTTTGTATGCTGCACTGTCAATCCAAGTTCCTAAATTGTTGTATCCATCATCACTTATATAATCATATTGGCCATCAATAATTTCGTCAAACCACAAATATTCTCCATCTGGTTTTTGCCCAATTATTTTAATTACTGATTGACTAGTAGTTGTCATCTGGTTAAAATCTTTTATTTTACCTATATTAACGGCCAAAATAGCATTTCCTCGCTTATAACTCTCCTGGATTTCATATTTAACATATTCTCGATCAAGAGTTTCTTTACCTATCAGCACCACAGTCACTGATGTTCCAATTAATTGATTATCTATCCAGTTTTTTATAGCAATATCTCCATTACGTTTAACTTTCTCAAATTCAGCCTTATCTACAAAACCAGCTTCCTTTGTTCCTCGCAAAGTCCAGCTGTTTCTAACTACCATTGCTCTTGTTACATCTGCATAATGGAAACTAAAAAAAACCCTTCTCACCATATTAATCCTCCTGAATACTATTTATTAAACTGACAATTTGTTCAACTTTTTTATCTACTTCTCCTTCAGTATCTAATTTTTCTAGCGCTTGAAATTTACTTTTTAAGGAATCATCAAAATAATCACTGAAATTCTCTTGAATCTTATCAAACAAAACCTTACTTGCACCTTTGGTAAATCCAATCGGAACTACTATATTTTCATTTTGAACAGATAATTCAAATTCTTCAATCATTCCATCTGCTGTAACTATTTCACCTGATTCAAGTTTGTTTCCAAAAACAAAAATACTAATCCCAGACTCTGCAATAATGTTTTCTCGATATCTTCTCCACTCATGAGGCATATCAAGGGGAAGTGGTCTTAAAGAAAGTACGTCTTGTATGTTATTTTTTCTTAAATTTCTTCTCTGCTTTAGAACTCCTGAAACAATACTATTACCAATTCCAAGTCCGTAACCTGATACTATTCTATAACCGGATTCAGAAAGCCTATATGCTAATTTCTCGACAAATTTTAATCCTTTCGATTCAGATGTAAATGGAGTATAATCAACAGCACTTCCCGAAATAAAAATAGTTTTTCTCAAATACTTTTTTCTAATACTTTTCAAAATATCAGTAATCTCAGAATAATCATCTACTTCAACAACGTTTATCGAAAATCTGGACAAATCATTGATTTGTAGTCTTCTTTTTGTCAGTTCATAATTATATCTCTCTTGATCAAAAAAATCCTCAGAATCGACAAAATTTTCCTTTAATATTTTTCTCATTATACAATAATGAGGTCTTTGGTTTTCTCTCAAAACCCATCTTATATCTGATAAAATTCTTTCTAAATTAGGGTCTGTAAAACTAAATCCTAAAAAGAGAAAAGTTTTTGTTAACAAATCTCCTTTTAAAGTTTCTTTAAATAACGCGTACGAATCATCATCATATTTTTCATAATCATCTCTTGTTATTACTGTCGAACTGACATCATCTATATCACCATGCATTTTATAAACAATTGTATCCACATTTGGATTAGTTGTTGCTAACTGAGTATAATTTTTCTTAACCTGAGGGTTTTTATAAGCTTCTCGGATTGATTTTTCTATTAGATGATCATAATTAGTTGTCCAATAAGTTTCAATAGGTAAACTTGCTAGTATTCGATGATTTTCAGATATTTCTAATTCTTCACCAAAATTATCCATAAGTATCTGATTCAAAATTCCTCTTGATCCACCATTTTCATTTTTATAATATTGAGCCAGAGTAACTAAGTCTGTTTCTTTTTTAGAATCCAACCCGATTTCTGTTGCAGGATCATTAAGTAGTTCCGGCCAACTTACATATCCTTGTGACATCGATAATCCTGCACCTGCAAATATTGCTGCATTTCCTTTTTCAATAGCTTCAGAGAACCTCTTTATTAAAACTTTCTTATCCATTCTACCCGGTTCCTTTCGATTCAGTAAATTGATTAGAGATTAGTGAAAATGGTGTTTTTATATAAAATATCTAATGTATTACTTCCTTTAGTGCATTCCACAGCATCTAAAGCCCATTTTTTCAAATCAGCTTTTCGTAAATAAGTTAATTCACTTAAATTTAAAGAATATTTTATTTGCAGATTTTCTTGCGAAGAATAGTGCTTTATAATGCTTCTAACATCCTCGGTGCTCATTTGAGGATTACTTTCCAATCGTGGATTCTTTTTTTCCACTATTGAAGCTGTCGTCAGTTCGCTATATAGCCATGGCGAATACGTAAATTTCTGTTCATTAGTGATTTCATTGCTCAAACTAATTGAATTAGGTGTATTAAGAAAAAACAGACATTCTGTACTATCAATCATATTATTTAAAGCTGTAGAAAGCATCATATGAACATGACTAGTTGTTACATTTCTTTTATCATAATCATATGTTTTTGTTTGTTCCTTATAGCAATATTTTTGGTCTATTTTTTTTAATAAATCAGAACTGTATCCCCAAACCGAAGAATCAATAAATGCAGTAAGACCAAAATTTTCAAATAGCCATGATGCAAAACGTATAGCTAATTTTTCATCAGCATGAGAGTGAGATATAAAAATATCTGCTTTTATAGTTGGAAACCAATCTTTAATAATTTCGTCTGCATCTAGAATTTTGCTGTCCTTAGAATAATAATCAACTAAATCATTTTCACTTTCAAATAGATTTTCTATTCTCTTGTTAATAGATTTTTGGTTGTGATCTATTTGATTTACTACATGTGTATATGATTGCGAGCTTGAGGAGAATGCATTTAAGTCAGCATTTGTAAAATCCAATTCATATGCCTTATACAAGGATATCCCTCCATTCTTGTATTTTGATCCACAATTTATTAGGCAACATAACAGTATACCCTATCGTTACATATCCCATTCATTATTATACCAGTATTTCTTCGTGACACATAAGGGTGTAACATAATAATTTCAAACGAAATGACTACAAGTAGTCATTGAAGCAAATCTTCATAAGACACCTGTAGAATATCTTTGATGGCTTTCAATTGATCCAACTTAATGTGTTGGCGGCCACCTTCAATCTTAACCAACGTTTCCCTAGTTATAGCAATTTTACGAAGCTGTAGGTCTCTAATCAGCTCGGTTTGACCAATTCCTTTTTCTAATCGGACTCGTCTAATATTGCTACCGATTACATTTTCTTTATCAATAATTTTTTCCTCTTTCAAGAATAGCACACCTTTTGGACTAAAATTAGTCCTTTTTCTTATTAATCTTAAAGATTCGGTATGCTACAATGGGACTAGTATTAGTCCATATTCAATTTTAAGGAGGAATTTTTTTGAAGAAATTTGCAATCATTCTAACTTGCGCTTTACTCATCGGAACTATAAGCGGGTGTACCACTTCTGACACAAGTTCTACAAGTACGGAAACTAGTACAACAACCTCAGAAAAGAATTACCCAATACATTTTTTTCCGGTTCCAGATGGATTTGAAGCTTATTATCATGATAAAAAACTAAATGTTCCTTTATCAGAAACTGAATCTACTGAAAAGATTTTGCCAATTGAAATTGAAAGAAATCAAGACGATATAAAACTAAAAGCTGATCTTCCCTTACTGAACAGCACACAAATTGATAGACATGAAAATATTAAAGTTAATATTGAAAAAGGAGCGTTAGCACAACTTTATACTGAAAAAGTTGAACAATTTTTTGAGGCTGGTGCCAATAAAGACTTTTCAAAAATAAGCGATTATTCGGATAACTTTTTTAATGAGACCCAAGATGAAATCACGAACTCAACTTTTATGGCTGAAGATATGTACAATATGAAGTTGAAAAAAATAAAGTCGTATGATTATCCATTAAATCTAACATTAAATAAAGGGATACTCTCTTTTGTATTAGCAGGTTACGTTGACTATGAATATACAGCAGATTATTTGGAGACGCCCCTTCAACACGATAATAACGATATTAATTTTAGATTTATCTACAATTCAAAAAGTAAAACATGGTTAGTTGATCAATTGAGCACTATAAATACGGGATTTCATGAATTACCTAAGCCTGACAATGAAACTGCTTTGGTCATTAAAACATTCTAAAAAAGAAACGTTGAAGGAATAATTATTCTTTCAACGTTTCTTTTATTGTTTTTCAGTTTACGGTCTTACCTGAGCGAATAATCTGATTTCTAAATGATTGGAAAACTTCTTGTGGTTGATAATAATCTGTATCTATTTCAAATGTTTCTGAGAATAATTCATTGAATTTTTCTACTGAAATGATGATTTTACCATTCTCCTCTCGACTGTTTTCTATTATTTCTGCCTCTAATTCAAATAAATCTAGTGACGAACTAAAATCATAAATCCTGTCATATTGAACAAAAAAATCAAGAAAAAGTTGCTCAAACTCTTCCTTATTTATCACTAGTGTTTCAAGCGGAACAACTTTATTTTCATCAGCCATTCTTCCAATTTCCTCACTTTCATTTTCAATTGTCCATTGTTGCGGACGTATCAGATTTTCTCTATCATTTTTCAGTGTATAGATCACTTGTAATACACAACAATGCTTTGTAAACTTATTTTTTTAGTTAGTCGAATCTTTTTAAATGTGCGTTTCATACCATGCGCTTGATATATTTTCTCCTATTTTTTAAATCGTTTATCACAACTTTTATCGTTTTTTCTTCTGAAAAAAATCTTGTTTACATCGTTACATAGTTTCCAAAAAGATACATTACTAGTAGAAACAACAAGATTAATTTTACTTCCCACTGAAATGGGAAGTATATTTTAAATATTTTTTCTCCTTCAACTTACACTATAAAGTATCTTAATCACACGATATGCTAGCCACTAAATTCATCATATTTGATTCCTTTTTTAAGATAATGTAGCATCTTTTTATCCAATAACGCAATTGTTTTTAAGGATAAATTTCTTAAGATGGTACATTTCAAAATGGCATTTGACATATGAAACAAAAAAGAAAGAAAAGAGCATAAGGGAAAACTGATAGCACCTTCCTACAGGAAGGTGGCTAAGTTGGCTGTGCCAACTGGTTTTCTTTCAAAATCATTTCATAATTTTTGATATCATAAAAAAATCCATTTTGGACCTATTTTCGGTCATAATTTAGTACCTACTTTTGGTCATAGTTTCGTCCGTAGTTTTGGTCATAGTGACTAAGGCTTTTCTGTTCACAAAATTGGTTTAAATTTGCTTTCTTTAACACTTCATTTATATCATAGCAATTATAATGTTTACACAACATCATTCCTAATTTTAACGGTTGTTCCTCTTTATATTTTTTAAGTTCTACATTTTTTTGCGTTTAATTACTTTTCTCTTTTCTTTATATTCCGCTCCAACTTTCTCTTTAATAGTGATAATAGAATTACATATTTTTGTTAAACTTCCTTAAAAAAATTGGATCTCGATTACTCAAATTTGCTTGCAGGCTTTTCTAATTGCTTTGTTTTTTCTTCCTAATTATTTGATTTTATTTCCATTTTCTTCTAGTGAAAATTTATTATTTTTAATAATCGTACGCGTAGAACTGATTTCATTTTTTGTATCTGTTTGATTATCTAACGTTTGAAATTCAAAGTTTTGATTGGCTTTATCAATATCTTTTTATACTACTTTATTTGCAAGATATATTTTCTTGCTTAATTTGGTCATAGTTTCATTCGTCACTTCGGTGATATTTTTTTAATTTGCAAATAAAAAGAGTTAAACCGATATACATTAGGTTCAACTCTTTTGCAGGTTTCATGGGTGTACTATCACTTTTAATCTGATAGATGTAAACCTCTCTTTATCTTTTTGTTACTTCAATTTTCAACAATAGCTCCTTTATAGGTTGTCAATATTGCTCTACGTATTCTGGCTTTTTAACCCATTATTTCTCTAAAGTGGAAGAGAATAATCGCTTAATCCCCACTAATTCCTTGTCGTAAATTCATGTCAAATACAATTTTTAAAAGCCATTTAATTCATGGATTATCTCTTCACTTTTTTCTAGATAACAATATTTCAAGTTGTTTTTTATCTCATGTTTCATCTTTAATTCTTCTTGAATCATCAGTTCAATATAATTAGTGACCGTGATTTTTTCATTTGTTGCGTTCTTTACTGATTCACATAATTCGTCAAGTTCTAAGAAATCATGCGTACTAATCTTTAGAATTAATTTCATGACAATTCCCCCTTTTATTTTTTTAATAGATTATCGAAAAGCGGATTAGGATCATTAAGTGTATCTCTGAATAACTCGTTGTCTTCATAGGTAAATCTTCGTCTTGGTTTTGATCCCTTATCATTTTCACGGATTTCACTATCAATAATCACTGTTTCATGATTTGAATCAAATTTTTTCGCTGACTTTCTGTCTTCAACGATATTGATTTTTTGTGTTTTTTCTTTCATTTCTCCACTATCTTTTTGAACGTTCTCCCGAACATCTACTGTTTTGAATCCTTGACTACTTGTAGAACTTTGTACATTCTCTCTTACATCCATTGATTTAAACCCTTGACTACTTGTAGAATTTTGTACATTCTCTCTTACATCCATTGATTTAAACCCTTGACTACTTGTAGAATTTTGTACATTTTCTCGAACATCAATTGTCTTAGTACCTTGACCATTTGAAGAGCTTTGTAAATTCTCTCTTACATCAACATTCCGTCCGACATGACCATTCAATGAACCTTGAATATTTTCTCGGACATCTACTGATCGGCCACCTTGACTACTTGTAGAATTTTGTAGATTTTCTTTGACCAATTTTTCTAATCCGGTATTTGAGTTTTTAGCTTCTTGGATTCTTTCTTTGGTCAACGCTTCTTTTTCGTCCGTATTAGCTCCTGTACGCCCTTCTACACGTTTCCTTAACATTTCCTCACGATTCATTGCTTCAGGCGTGTATTTAGCTTCTTGTCGCTTCTGATTAATTAATTCTTCAGCAGACTTAGCTTGACCGTGCATAGCATTTTTACGTTCTTCAATATCTTGTTGAACTTTTTGCTGAATTGCACTTACAGGATTATTATTCGATTCAGCATTATTTTTCATTGCTTCACGCATACGTTCAGAACTAGACATAATTCTATCGGCATTTTCAACCTTAGCACCATCTTTTCTATCCGAAAGACGTGTTGGCATGGAATCAGCATATTTTCCAGTTTCATCTTCTTTATTTTTAGCTAACATAGGTTTGCTATTTTTATTAATAGCGGACACTGTACCATCATCTAAACCTTCTTTGAACTTATTCTTGGTATCATTAGCCATATCACGCATACTCTTAAATGGTTTTATTGCTCTTTCACTAGCCATTGTAGCTCCATCTGAAGCTAAACCTGATAATCCACGTTCATGGGCATATCCCAAAGCTCTTCCAGTTTTGCCAGCTTTTTTTGATAGAGTTTCGCCGAAATTCTTTTCTGGTTTTCGATCTTCTCCTTCTCCACTGTCTGATCCATTTCCATTTCCGCTTCCTTTAGCACGATTAAATCCAGTTGATCCTTTTCTAAACAGCATTGCGCCCATACCAAAAGCAGAAGCAAGTTGCCCATAGCCTTCTTTGAGTCCAATATCAACACCAAAGTATCTCATGACTGTTCCACTGCCTTTTATCAGCACAAACACAGCACAGATATAAGCAATTGTTTTTATAAAAATATTTGTGGAGATACCTTGTCCAGCATTTAAAAAATTGATAAACATAGCAAACATAGATAGTCCAAACCCTTGAAATCCAACTGTTAAGTAACATTGTAAAATATCGGATAAAACAACTTTTGAACGTTGTCCTGTTTCAATATCTGTCGCAAAAACAAGAACACCTAACACACGTTTAAATGCAAGTTCTAATATTGCTGTAATGATCACAAACGCGCTGAACACATAGGCGATTGCCAACGCTGTCAACCCAATCGAAATCCCCCAAAGATTTGCTTGATATCGATAATAACCTGATTTCAAGCTATCAGAAAATGTTGATAAGAAGTTATCAGAAAACTTTGTGGCAACAAATTCATTATTAGAATTTTCAACTAATTCATAGCGAAGATTATCCGCAGCTGGATTTTCTTTTTCCAATTTATCAATCACTTTATCCGTCAACACTTGTGTTAAATCTGTCTGTTGAAAATTTTTTCGTGTTAACTTATTTCGATCCTCCGTTTTATCAATGCTTGAGTATTGATCTGTTTTATTAATATATGCCAGATCTGTTACTCCTTGTTTTATCAATGACCAAGCGACTCCGTCATCTGAATTTGTAATCGTAGTAGCATCATTGTAAAATATTTTGGCAAATTGAATACCGCTAGAAATCATTGTTGGCATTAAAAGAATTAACGCTACAGACATCACTATATTCATTCCAACAGATCTTAAATCTATTGTTCCTTTTCCAGTAATCATCTTGTAGCCAACAAACATCAATGAAAGGATCATTAATCCAACGACAATTGTATTTATGACTGATTGATAAACATTATTTAGCCCTGTACTTTCAATGAAATTGAACAAATCCAACACATCTGGAATCATATTTTGAATCGAATCAGTCACAGTAAACATGCCTTTTACCACAGCCCATCCAAGCCAAATCCCGAACTGACTAAGGAAATCTCCATTGTATTTTTTTAGGTAAGGTCTATAAAGAGAATTATTCAAAAACTCTGTTTGACTTTTTGTGTCATCAAACCAATTGAAAATGCTAGCTTCAACAATATTACTTGTAAAAACAACGCTAATCATTAAAACAAGTACACTGAGTGCTAACCAGTTTATTTTTCTACTAACGATTTTTTCTTTAATTGCTTTCATAGTTTTCTCCTTCAGCCCATTTTCTTAGGCTCTCAGAGAGCTGCTGAGCCATTTTTTGATTAATTATGATATGAGTTACACAATTGTCATTTTCAGCTCTTAAATCGAGAACTACTGTGTTGAAGCAGATACTCTCGATTAATTCGAGAGTATCTGTATTTTGATCAAGACACCACATTTGATCTATTAAGCGATTTTTAATCATGATTCTTCTCCTTTCAACCAATTATGCATAGTAATTTCAGGTAACTCTTTGATTTCGAAAGCTTTTTTGAACTGATCTATAGGCTCTACATTTTCTAAAAATTGACTTTTATATCTTTTCTGAAGTCCATTCAAAAAATATGTTACATAATCGTATAACCCTTCTTCAGTTTTTCTTTGAAAAAAGCATGCTTCATGTTGTTTTATAATACACTCAGCAATAAGATACTGAGTATTTTCAGATAAATATTCAATGATTTTTCTGATATCTTGAGAGTATAAAATATTT
>SKEQ01000826.1_pt1 | contig 17528 bp, 15 predicted proteins | sample 4826751 | NCBI WGS metagenome assembly SKEQ01 (sample SAMN11008805, study PRJNA524170) | human gut metagenome | biome: Human fecal sample; material: Feces; isolation source: fecal sample from pouch patient p44 | host: Homo sapiens | place: Israel: Tel-Aviv | collected 2013-07-11 | reverse complement strand
TTGATAACGCGACAGTTGCTATTTACGGTTGTGACAATTTCGTGATTGATAATATTGAAATGATTAATAGCGCCGGGATGTTAATCGGCTATGGGGTAATTAAAGGCAAATATCTCTCGATACCGCAGAATTTCCGAGTGAATAATACTCAACTGGATAATACCCACCTTGCTTATAAATTGCGCGGCATCCAAATCTCCGCCGGGAATGCTCTCTCCTTTGTAGCGCTGACTAACATTGAGATGAAGCGTGCGTCGCTGGAGTTACACAACAAACCGCAACATCTTTTTATGCGAAATATCAAGGTGATGCAGGAATCCTCAGTTGGACCAGCATTGAGCATGAACTTCGACATGCGCAAAGACGTTCGCGGCGTCTTTATGGCGAAAAAAGAAACACTGCTGTCACTTGCAAATGTTCATGCGGTGAATGAAAAAGGGCAAAGCTCCGTCGATATCGACAGAGTTAATCACCATATTGTTAATGTGGAAAAGATTAACTTTAGATTGCCGGAACGGAGGGAGTAGATTTGCGACCATTCCTGGACAAAATGGAGCCATACTTAGGAACAATGCTACTGCAATCCACAACGAAGCGGCGTAACATCACAAGTAATTCAGTAATCAATTCAGGGTAATTGATGCTGGCGAAAAAAATCGAACAAGCTATAATTCAGCAACCATTTTACAGGTGGATGAAATAATGACGAATTTAAAAGCAGTTATTCCTGTAGCGGGTCTTGGGATGCATATGTTGCCTGCCACTAAGGCGATACCCAAAGAGATGCTACCGATCGTCGACAAGCCAATGATTCAGTACATTGTTGACGAGATTGTGGCTGCAGGGATCAAAGAAATCCTCCTGGTAACTCACGCATCCAAGAACGCGGTCGAAAACCACTTCGACACCTCTTATGAATTAGAATCTCTCCTTGAACAGCGCGTGAAGCGTCAGCTGCTGGCGGAAGTGCAGTCCATCTGTCCGCCGGGCGTGACCATTATGAACGTGCGTCAGGGCGAACCTTTAGGTTTAGGCCACTCCATTTTATGTGCACGACCTGCCATTGGTGACAATCCATTTGTCGTGGTGCTGCCAGACGTTGTGATCGACGACGCCAGCGCCGACCCGCTGCGCTACAACCTTGCTGCCATGATTGCGCGCTTCAACGAAACGGGCCGCAGCCAGGTGCTGGCAAAACGTATGCCGGGTGACCTCTCTGAATACTCTGTCATCCAGACCAAAGAGCCGCTGGACCGCGAAGGTAAAGTCAGCCGCATTGTTGAATTCATCGAAAAACCGGATCAGCCGCAGACGCTGGACTCAGACATCATGGCCGTTGGTCGCTATGTGCTTTCTGCCGATATTTGGCCGGAACTTGAACACACTCAGCCAGGTGCATGGGGGCGTATTCAGCTGACTGATGCCATTGCTGAACTGGCGAAAAAACAGTCCGTTGATGCCATGCTGATGACAGGTGACAGCTACGACTGCGGTAAAAAAATGGGTTATATGCAGGCATTTGTGAAGTATGGACTACGCAACCTGAAAGAAGGGGCGAAGTTCCGTAAAGGGATTGAGAAGCTGTTAAGCGAATAATGAAAATCTGACCGGATGTAACGGTTGATAAGAAAATTATAACGGCAGTGAAGATTCGTGGCGAAAGTAATTTGTTGCGAATTTTCCTGCCGTTGTTTTATATAAACAATCAGAATAACAACGAGTTAGCAATAGGATTTTAGTCAAAGTTTTCCAGGATTTTCCTTGTTTCCAGAGCGGATTGGTAAGACAATTAGCGTTTGAATTTTTCGAGTTTGGCGCGAGTGGGTAACGCTCGTCACATCGTGGACATGCATGCAGTGCTCTGGTAGCTGTAAAGCCAGGGGCGGTAGCGTGGAAAAATTAAAATGAAACTCTTTGTAAAAATAAAAAGCTGTGGATGTCGGAATAGTAAAAGTATAAATTATCATGGTTCTATATTGAGCTTTATAACTCAACAATGAGATATGTATGCTGTCAAAAATAAAAAATGTGATAGATCGGATAGTTATTATATTTAAACCAATAGCGGCAGATTTGACACAGAAAGAAAAAGATGAAGTTATTAGATTACGTGGAGTTTATCTGACTGCTATCATATCTTTGTTGTCAAAGATTATTTCTATGATATCTATATTTATAACTATTCCAGCAATATTAAATTACTTAGGTGAGGAATTGTTCGGGATTTGGATGACATTAAGTTCCATTATTGCGATGTTGACTTTTGCAGATATGGGGATTGGGAATGGAGTTGTAAATAAATTATCAAAAGCAATATATAGTAATAGTGTAAATGATATAAGAAAAATCATCACAAATGCTGTTACAGTATTATTGATTATCGCGACATCAATCAATTTATTATTCTATGCTGCCACTCCTTTAGTTAGTTGGAATAGAATTTTGAATCTGAGTGAAAAAATTGACTCACATTCTATAGAGCATGCTTTATTTGTATTTGTTTTTTGCTTTAGTTTAAATGTGCTATTTTCTATAGTACAGAAAATACAGTTGGCATATCAATTGGGGTTTATAGCAAGTATATGGCAAATATTAGGTAGTGTATTTTCACTTGGATTGCTGTTTCTGTTTATTAACTTGAAGCTTGAAATGGCTTGGTTGGTTTTTTCAATAGCTGGTATACCTGCTATATTTCAACTATTAAACTATTTGCACTTTTCTCTCGTAATTTGTAAAACTGGCTTTTTCAAGATAAGTTTTATAAAAATAGCAGAAATGAAATCACTATTAAGTACTGGTGTGTTATTTTTTGCATTACAGATTTCCATGGTGTGCACTTATACATCCGATAATATCATCTTAAATACGATTATTGGAGCGGAAGCTGTAACTGAATATAGCGTTCATGTGCGATTGTTTAGTGTAATTCCGATCCTTATGGGGATGGTGTTAATTCCATTATGGCCAGCATACTCATCAGCAAGGATAAAGAAAGATATAAAATGGATTCGGGATGTTTGGAATAAAAGCATTATGATGGCATTGTTAGTTTCAGTATTTATAGGTGGAAGTATTATTCTTTTTTTACCTGATATTTTTGATCTCTGGCTGAAAAATAAAATACAACCTACATATACCCTAGCTTATATGCTTTTTGTATGGAAACTTTTTGAATCTGTAGGCTTAGCAATAAGCTGTTTTCTTAACGGGATGGATTTAATTAAACAGCAAGCATTCATTGCAGTGGTAACTGCGGTAGTTGCTATCTCTTTGAAGATATTGTTTGTATATCAAATAGGAATTACTGGAGTGCTTCTTGGAACGCTGATTCCCTTTGTTTTATTGACTTTTATACCAACATTATTTATATCATTGGGCTTTTTGAGAAAAGGAATGTGCTAATGAAAAAGTTTATTTCAAGATTGCTCTATAATCCTTACAAAAAGATAAAAAAAGACTCTCGAATTGAATTTAATTCTGGGATTTTGGATAAAAATTTCCGTGTGCATTTTTACTGTAGCGAAAGTCGTGCTAAGGCATATATCGGAAATAATTGCATCCTAAAAAATGAGATTATATTTGAGAGAGAGTGTGGTGTCGTCACTATTGGTGATAATACATTCATTAACAAAAACACGAAGATTATAAGTGTTAATAGAATTAGTATAGGAAGTAATGTTACCATATCTTATGGTGTAATAATATATGACCATGATTCACACTCGCTAGATTATCGGGAAAGGCAAAAGGATATTCTGAAAATATTAGAGACTCGAGATCCAAATAATGATATAGAAAATAAAAATTGGGATTGTGTTAAAAGTTTACCAGTAATTATAGGTGATAACGTTTGGATAGGTTTTCAAGCTGCGATACTAAAAGGTGTTACTATAGGTGAGGGCGCGGTTGTTGCTGCAAGAGCGGTAGTTACAAAAGATGTTCCGGCGTGGTCTGTCGTGGCAGGCAATCCAGCGAAGGTTGTGAAAGAAATACCAAGAGATATGAGGAAGTAAGTTGAAAAATATAACTATAATGATTTTGGGGGCAGGTGGATTCATTGGTTCTCATCTGTGTAATTCATGTATACAAAATGGAGCTACAGTTTATGCACTTGGGCGTAACTTAGATAATGTGAAGATCAAAAACCAGAGGTTTATAAAATTAAGTTCAAATGAAATCACTGAAAAGACATTATTTGATGTTGCACAACCAGATTATGTGTATTTTTTAATGGGCGCGGCATCTGTAGCAAAATCTATAGAAGCTCCATTATATGACTTTAACCAGAGTTTACCCCCACTATTGGTGATTTTGGAAAAATTACGAAAAGAATGGATAGGGACGCGCCTCATTTTTATCTCAAGTGCTGCAGTATATGGTGAAAATGCGAGTGAAAGAACAAGTGTAAGTAGTTTACCTATGCCTTTATCCCCTTATGGATTAAATAAGAAAATCTCAGAAACGTATGTGCAATATTATATGAAACACTATGATATTAGTGCGAAAATAATAAGACCTTTTTCTGTCTATGGGCCTGGTTTAAAGAAGCAACTTATTTGGGATGTATTGAATAAAATAAAAGATAAGCAGCATCATTATTTTGGTAGCGGTAATGAAATGCGTGATTGGATATATATTGATGATTTTATTGCTGTTTTGTTTAATTATGTTAGTAATTATGCTTTGATGAGTGACCTGATAAATGTAGGTACAGGTATTCCAATAAAGGTTAAAAATGTTATTGAACAATTGTACACATTGACCGATACATTTGAAATTCCCTCGTTTAGTGATGGTGGTAAGGAAGGCGATCCAAAGCACTTGGTAAGTAATTATGAGGAGCAAGATTTTTTAAGAGAACTTTTAAAAACGCCTCTTGAATTGGGATTGAGAAATACAGTTGATTGGTTTAAAAACCAGGAGGAACAATGTTAAAAGTCGGTATTCCTGTATTGTTCAGTGAGCAGCATTGGATGGGAGGGATCAACTACTTTAGAAGTCTAATTTCTGCTTTTTCACTTGTTGAACAAAATGATATTGAACTTATAATTTTTTGTGAAAAAGATGGATTGTTCAATACAACCAAACTTAATAATGTTCGACAGGTAATTATTCCTGAGCTTCTTCCTAGAAAATTGTCTAAACGTATAATAAATAAAGTTTATGGAGTGAATTTTGAATTATACAAAGCTATTAAAAATGAAAGTGTTGACATTTTATCTCATACCCAGATAAATAAACGGTTAGCTTGCAAAACCATGTGGTGGAAGCCCGATTTTCAAGAGAAATACTATCCTGAATTTTTTAATGAGAAAGATTTATTTCTACGAAATCAGTCTGTAGTTAATAATGCTTTACGTGGATATCTGCTGTTTAGTAGTAATGATGCAAAAAACGATTTTTTTAAGTTCTATAATACTTTGCCAACGCAAAATATTAATGTGCTTCAATTCGTTCCAGAAATTGAAATAAGCAGTTCACAAGATGAAAATGATAGAATAATAGCAGTAAAAGAAAAATATGGAATTAGTGGAGATTATTTTTTTTTACCAAACCAATTCTGGAAACATAAAAACCATGAATTAGTGATAAAGGCCATTATTACAGGAGATATACCTGCTAAAGTCGTGGCAACTGGGGCATCTAATGATTATCGTGGAGGGAGGCATATAGAATTAATCAATCAATTACTTAAACAAGATTCTGCTAAAAAATTCAAGTTATTAGGGTTAGTTGATAGGGATGATGTTAATCTTTTGATGAAAGGTGCTATAGCCGTAATCAACCCATCTCGGTTTGAGGGGTGGAGTACGACGGTCGAAGAGGCAAAATATTTAGGTAAAAGATTAATATTATCTGATATACCAGTACACCATGAACAAAATCCTCCTGATTCATTATATGTATCATGTGATGATGTATCAGGAATGATTTCTGCTATGCGCAAGATAATAGATGAATATGATACAGAGAAGGAAATATTTCGTGCAAAGAAGGCTGCTGAGCAATATAAGTTTAAAAGAAAGGAATTTGGTCTCTCATACTATAATATCTTAAAGTCACTATAATATGGCCATCTATATATTTATAAGCATTTCATGTTTAATATCATATGTTTTGTCGAATAATGATAAGAATTCATTGAGTCCAAGATTCCTGTTAATAATACTAACTTTATTTACGGGGTTATCTTATACAAATGGATGGGATTGGTACGGTTATCTTGACTTCTATAATAACATTCAAAATGAAGGGGTAAGTGCAATATATGAGTATAATATATATGGCATTGAGTATTTATATTTAATATATTTGTATATTGTTGGCCTAAGTGGAGGAAGTTTTAGCTTATTCATATTATTGAATGCAATAATAATAAATTTTCTCATTTATAGTTTTTGCAAACGAGCTTATGTTAATTATAGCTTGTTCATGTTTATTTTTATAGCTGCATCATATTTGAGGTTGGAATTAAGTACTATACGTCAAGGATTGGCCGTTGCTATAGTTATATATTCATATTCGCTTTTATTAAACTCAAAAATAAATTTATCCTTATTGTTTATATTTCTGGCTATTTGCTTTCATAGAAGCGCTGCTATAGTATTATTATTCTTTCCGTTTGTTTATTATAATAGTGCAAGAAATATTCATTACTTTATTGTCATACTTACTATACCATTTGTTATTCTTTCGGGGGAATTAAATGTTGTATTTATAAAAATATTGAATGCTTTTAATTCATCATTATTAAATGCATATATATCGAAGCTTATAATTTATTTGTCATTAAACAAACAAGCAATTATTAACCCACAAGCTATGGCATTATTAGTCTTTTATTTTATTTGTATCAGGGTTTGTGATGTTAAAAACAAAAAACAAATTATATTTTTAAATATAATTGCTTGTCAGGTTATAATTTCTTTTTATTTTATATTTTTAACACAATTGATTATTATGCGTCTGGTTTATTATTTTCAAGTTGGATGGATATGTTGGGTAATAATATTATACAAGGAGTATTTCCGACCTAAATGGTTATGTTTTTTCCTTATATGTCTTCTGTTTATTACCAAGTCAATATTAAATTTTAGATATGAGCAAGATAGAGCGGTTTTTTTTCCATATTATAATGTAATATCTTCATACTTGGATGATAATTATGGGAGAAGTAGATCTTTTATATTGAATAAAGCAGATGAGCTTTTTAAGGAGTAAAATGTCAAAGAAAATTAAGTATATTATAAATTTTGCAATGTCACTTTTTATATTACCATTTTTCTATATAGAAAAAAAGATAATCGGAAAAAAAATTTGGTTATGTGGCGCAGGAAATGGCTATTATGAAAATAACATAGCTAGCATTCATGATTATATTTTGAAGAGTTTACCTTTAGCTAAAAATAAAATTTTTTTTGTAACAACAAATCGGGAACTTTTAAGCGGTGATGTAGCCTTTCCTGTACTTATTAGAGGGCATTTAAAAACTTATGCGTTGAGTATTTTAGCTGATTATTTAATCTTTGATACTTGTAACTCAGATATTGCTCCTGGAATTCACCGGTATCTTTCTGCTTTGAAGGTAAATGTTAATCATGGCTTTGAAGGCTTAAAGAAGCTTCCTGAAGACTATTATGCGAAAATTGATGCTGACATCCATTGTGCTTCTTCAATGAGAGAGAAATATATTAAGGTATTTGAATGTGGAGCAGCGAATGAGAAAGTATTTATTACAGGTTATCCTAGATTTGATCGAATCGTTTCACGTGAAAACAGTCATGTGAAAAAAATTCTTTTCTTTCCAACATGGAGATCATGGTTGGAGAGTCTAAGCAATGATGAGTTAAATAATTCCACGTATGTCAGATCTATTTATGATTTTCTATACAGTGAGAGACTCAAAGAATATTTGAGTGAAAATAACATTATAATGTATTATAAGCCACATCATAAAATTAGCCATTTGAAATTAGATTTATCTTCTTGTAAAAATATTATTTTGCTAAAAGATTATGATGATCTTACACATTATATATGTGAATCAGATTTGCTTATTACAGATTATTCAAGCGTTGCGTGGGATTTCCTTTACTCTAATAGAGAAGTAATTTTCTATATATTTGATATTGATGAATATATATTAAAACAAGGTTTATACTATGATGTCAGAACTTCCTTAAGAAATTATGGCGGCACACCTGATGAAATTATTAATCTCCTTAAAAAAGAACGTAAGGAAGTTGATTTAAATTTATCAAGTATGGCAGGGGAATTTTTTGAGTATCGAGATAATAAAAATTCTGAGCGAATTCTAAAATTAATCTGTGAATATAAGATATGAAAGTAAAAATAATTTCTTATTCTTTATCCAAAGGCGGAGCGGCAAAAGCAGCAAGAAATTTTTTACATCTTGCTTCGAAAAACAAAAAATATGAAGCAGAGATGATAAGTGTATCAGGTATTATAAAAAATGGTGTTTTATTTAAATCATCAAAATTATCAGTGTTTTGGCATTACTCAAAAATGTTAGTAAGCCGGGTACTCACTTATTTTATTTTAAATGATAAAAGTATAAAATATTCATTGAATATTTTTGACTCTAATTATGTTTTAAAACATATCAGAGTGGAAGATGGGCAAAGGGAAGTTATCCATATTAATTGGGTGAATAATGATACCATATCTTTATTTTCATTAAGTAAATTATTTGAAAATAAAAGAAAAAGAATAATATTAACGTTACATGATGAATGGTTTTATTGTGCGTCAGAGCACTATGCTAAATATAATTCATTATGTTATGTAACAGGATATGATGATAGCAATTTTATTAATAGCTATATTTTTGAATTAAAAAAGAGAATAAATTTTGAGAATGTCGTAATTACCGTTCCATCATATTGGTTGTATGAGCGAGCAAAGAAAAGTTATTTGTTAAGTAATTGTGATATATATATATTGCCTAATTATATCGATACTAATATTTTTACAGAGTTAAAGGACATTCGTTCAAAACGTTATAGAATACTTGATGTTCCTGAGGATGCTTTTATTATTGGATTTGGTGCTGTTAGTGGCGGTGCCAACCCCTTGAAGGGGTTTGATCTCTTGGTTTCTGCCTTGGATGAAGTATTAAGTAAAATAAATGACAAAGCTAGAATTGTAATGGTGACGTTCGGTGCTAACGATATAGATAAACGTGTAACATCACTGGGATGCCACATTATAAATATGGGAGTTATCTCTAACAGCCATAATATGGCTGAGATTTATAATTATTTGGATGTCATGATTGTTCCTTCACGCGTTGAATCCTTTGGGCAAGTAGCTGCTGAAAGTTTAGCTTGTAAAACCCCGGTTATTGCATTTGATTATTCAGGAATTAAAGATATTGTTACTCATCAACGGAGTGGTTTATTAGCTGAACCATTTTCTGTTGATTCACTCGCACTAAATATAAATTCATTTATGAATATGACGGAGAAAGAGAGATATGTATATGGTGAAAATGGTCGCGATGATGTAGTTCGAAAATTTGGAGAAACGGTGGTTTCAGAAATTTATTTTAAATTGATAGATTATGTTAGAGGAGATGAATATGAAAAATAAAGTAGCTCTAATTACTGGTGTTACCGGTCAAGATGGTTCTTACTTGGCAGAATTTCTTCTTGAAAAGGGTTATGAAGTGCACGGTATAAAACGCCGAGCATCTTCTTTTAATACTGAACGTGTAGATCATATCTATCAGGATCGTCATAATGAAAACCCAGATTTCATACTTCATTATGGTGACTTAACGGACTCATCAAACCTGATACGCTTGATTAAAGAAATCCAACCAGATGAAGTTTATAACCTTGGAGCACAATCTCATGTAGCAGTTTCATTTGAATCACCTGAATATACTGCTGATGTAGATGCTATGGGGACTTTACGTCTGCTGGAAGCGATCCGTATTTGTGGACTAGAGAAAAAGACGCGTTTCTATCAGGCATCAACTTCTGAACTCTTCGGCTTAGTCCAAGAAATTCCGCAGCGAGAAACTACACCGTTCTATCCTCGTTCGCCTTATGCTGTTGCTAAGATGTATGCATACTGGATTACTATAAACTATCGTGAATCTTATGGTATGTATGCCTGTAACGGTATCTTGTTCAACCACGAATCTCCACGTCGTGGCGAAACATTTGTTACACGTAAAATTACTCGTGCAATTGCTAATGTTTCGCAAGGAATCGAAAAATGTCTCTATCTTGGTAACATGGACTCATTGCGTGACTGGGGACATGCTAAAGATTATGTCCGTATGCAGTGGATGATGCTTCAACAAGAACGCCCGGAAGATTTTGTAATCGCTACCGGTAAACAAATTTCTGTACGTGAATTTGTCCGAATGGCGGCTAAAGAAGTTGGCTTGGAACTTCAGTTCTCTGGTAAAGGTATTGATGAAATAGCTACTGTTGTAAACAAAACATCTGACTGTGCTATTGGCGTAAATGTTGGGGATGTAATTGTTCGTGTTGATCCACGCTATTTCCGCCCTGCGGAAGTTGAAACACTTCTTGGTGATCCAAGTAAAGCTAAAAAATTATTGGGTTGGGAACCAGAAATTACTGTTGAAGAAATGTGTGCGGAAATGGTTGCCAGTGATCTGGCGAAAGCAAAACAGCATGCACTACTGAAAAGCCATGGTTACGATGTTGCAGTTTCTCTGGAGCGGTAAGGTATGACAAAAAAACGTATCTACGTTGCTGGTCACCGAGGTATGGTTGGCTCTGCTATTTGCCGTCAATTATCACAGCGTGATGATATCGAATTAGTGGTCAAAACACACAAAGAACTCGATCTAACCGTACAGAAGGATGTTGATGCATTTTTTGAGCAAGAGAAAATTGATCAGGTTTATCTTGCTGCGGCTAAAGTTGGTGGCATTTATGCCAACAATACATTTCCGGCAGAATTCATCTATCAGAATCTCATGATTGAGAGTAATATTATTCATTCAGCTCACAAGGCCGGAATTCAAAAATTACTTTTTTTAGGCTCAAGCTGTATTTATCCTAAATTCGCAGAGCAGCCGATGAACGAGTCAGCGCTTTTAATGGGCATACTTGAGCCAACTAATGAACCATACGCAATTGCTAAAATTGCGGGCATAAAATTATGTGAATCTTATAACCGCCAATATGGCCGTGATTATCGCAGTGTAATGCCTACTAATCTTTATGGCATAAATGATAATTTCCATCCTGAAAACTCTCATGTTATTCCGGCACTCATGCGTAGATTCCATGAAGCAAAAGAGAGTGGTGCGCCAGAGGTTATTGTCTGGGGAACCGGAACACCGATGCGTGAGTTTTTATATGTTGATGATATGGCTGCCGCATCCGTCCATGTAATGGAGCTTGACGAAGCAATTTATCAACAAAATACACAGCCTATGTTATCCCATATTAATGTTGGTACGGGTGTAGATTGTTCTATACGTGAAATGGCTGAAACAATGGCCTCTGTGGTGGGTTATCAAGGTAAAATTGTTTTTGATTTTACTAAACCTGATGGCACTCCGCGTAAACTTATGGACGTTACCCGGCTCAAAAACTTGGGCTGGCAATATCGCTATAATTTACATGAAGGCTTATCATTAACTTATAAATGGTTTATTGGGAATATTAATTCTTTTCGGGGATAGTTATGAACAAGAGATTGGAACGTGAGCTATTTAAAACAATAGTTGAGCATACTCCTCTAATCTCGATTGATCTCATAATTAGAAACGATAAAGGAGAGGCGCTGCTGGGGCAGCGCCTGAATCGCCCAGCACAAAATTATTGGTTTGTGCCAGGAGGGCGAATTTATAAGGATGAGTCATTCGAGATTGCATTTAAGCGGATAACACTTGAAGAGTTGGGCGTTCAAATTAGTCTTAATGATGCCTTATTTCTTGGGGTGTATGAACATTTTTACAATGATAATTTTTTTGAAGCAGAATTTTCTACACACTATATAGTGCATGGATATGAAATCCAACTTAAACCTCAGCAACTTCACCTACCAACGGTCCAGCATAATTCCTACAAGTGGTTTGATGTAGTAACGTTGCTTAATAGCACTATAGTTCATCAATATACCAAAAACTATTTTATACCAAGGTAATAGATATGCTACTTCCCGTTGTCATGGCCGGTGGTTCTGGTACCAGATTATGGCCTCTTTCACGTACACTTTATCCGAAACAATTTCTGTCTTTAAATAGTCGTTTAACCATGTTGCAAGAGACATTGCGGCGGCTTGATAAGGTCGAACATAAACCTGCTTTGGTCATTTGTAACGAATCACATCGCTTTATCGTTGCTGAACAATTGCGTAAAGAGAGTTTAAAGCATAGCGGTATTTTGCTTGAGCCTGTTGGTCGTAATACTGCGCCTGCTGTAGCACTTGCAGCACTTCAGGCTATGGTAACTGGAGACGATCCTATTCTTTTGGTTCTTGCTGCTGATCATGAAATCCAGGATGAGGATAATTTCATTGCTGCAATTCTCGCTGCAAAGAATTTTGCAGAGCAGGGTAAGCTTGTTACGTTTGGTATTATTCCAACATCCCCAGAGACTGGCTATGGTTACATTAAGTCAGGTGAATCTCTGGATGGACAAGGTTACAAAGTTGCGGCTTTTGTTGAAAAACCAGATCTTCACGTAGCTCAGCGGTACATATCAGATGGCGGTTATCTTTGGAATAGCGGGATGTTTATGTTCAGAGCATCTGTATTTATCGATGAACTGAAAAAATTCCGACCAGATATTTTAGCCAGTTGCCAACGCTCCTTGTCCTCTTCGATACAAGATTTAGATTTTATCCGTCTGGATAGTGCTTCATTTTCTTGCTGTCCTGAAGAGTCTATTGACTATGCAGTTATGGAAAAAACAGCCGAAGCTGTCGTCGTTCCATTAAATGCACAATGGAGTGATGTTGGGTCATGGTCTGCATTGTGGGAAATAAGTTCAAAAGATCAAAGCGGTAATGCCATTCGTGGTGATGTATTGGTTGAAGATGCTACAGATAGTTATCTTTATTCGCAGCATAGACTTATTGGTGCCGTGGGCGTAAAGGATTTGATTGTTGTTGAAACGAAAGATGCCGTATTAGTTGCTCATAAAGATAAAGTTCAGCAAGTTAAAAACATCGTCGCTCAACTTAAAAAGAATAATCGCACAGAATATTTACAGCATCGGGAAATATTTCGGCCTTGGGGCAGTCATGATACTATAGCTGAAGGGCCGCGCTTTCAAGTGAAACATGTGATTGTATTGCCTGGTCACATTACCGCTAAGCAGATTCATTACCATCGTACTGAACATTGGATTGTTGTCTCGGGGACAGCTAAAGTTCATCTTGAAGATAAGACTTACCTTGTTTCTGAAAATGAATCAACATATATACCTGTTGGTGTTCCACATGCCATTGAAAATCCTGGCAAGATCCCGCTTGAAATAATTGAGGTTAGATCAGGAGTCTACCTGGAAGAGGATGATGTTATAAGAGTTTCTTCTTCTGGAGTAGGATACTAATGCGAATTTCTATTATCACAGCCACTTATAATAGTGAAAAAACTCTCCTTGATACATTACTTTCTCTAGAAAAACAAACGCATCCAGATATCGAATATATAGTTGTAGATGGAGCATCGAAAGATAATACAATTAAGCTGATCAAGAGGAATTGTACAAAAGTTTCAAAAATCATTTGCGAACCCGATAAGGGCATTTATGATGCTCTGAATAAAGGTATTCAAGTAGCTTCGGGTGATGTTATTGGCTTTTTACATTCTGATGATTTACTAGCTTATGATGATGCTATTGCAGATATAGCAAAAACATTTGAAAGTACAGGGTGTGATGCTATTTATGGCGATTTGGAGTATGTTGCCCAAAATGATACGACTAAACGTATTAGATTATGGAAAAGTGGTTCATTTAGTCGTTTCAAGATGAAAGTGGGTTGGATGCCACCACACCCATCATTTTATATGAAACGCGAATGTTATAGTCAGTTTGGTAGTTTTTCTTTAGATTATCGAATATCTGCTGATTATGACTCATTATTACGATATATTTTAAAACAACGTATTTCGATAGCATATTTACCAAAAGTCTTAGTGAAGATGCGTGTTGGTGGAATTAGCAATCGTTCAGTATCTTCAATGGTCAAGAAGTCAATGGAAGACATTCGTATTATGAAACAGAATGGTATTATCTGGCCACTTGCTTTAGCGTATAAAAATATATCCAAACTTCCTCAATTTATTAAAAAGTAATCATCATGTTAAATGTTAAAAAAATCATTAACGATAGTAATATTGCGTTCGGTACTAGTGGTGCTCGCGGTTTAGTGATCGATTTTTCCCATGATGTTTGTGCTGCGTTCACTCATGCGTTTCTTTCTGTTATTGATGACAAATACAATTTTAATAAAGTTGCCTTAGCCATTGATAACCGTCCAAGTAGTTACGAAATTGCTCAGGCATGCGCGTATGCTATAAAACAACATGGATTCGAGGTTGAATATCATGGTGTAATTCCGACTCTTGCATTAGCTCATTATTCGATGCAGAAAAACATTCCCTGCATAATGGTCACAGGGAGTCATATCCCTTTCGATCGTAATGGCTTAAAATTCTACAGACCTGATGGTGAAATCACTAAAGAGGATGAGCTCGCAATTATAAATAGTGAGTATACATTTTCGCCTGTAGGTGTATTACCTCATCTTGAAACAAGCACTCAAGGTGCAGACTACTACCTCGAGCGTTATGTTTCTCTTTTTAATCCCGAGATTTTAAAGGGGAAAAGAATAGGGGTATATGAACATTCTAGTGCGGGACGCGATTTATATGCTCCTCTTTTTAATCAAATGGGTGCAGAGGTCATTTCCCTCGGTAGGAGTGATGAGTTCGTTCCGATTGATACGGAAGCAGTAAGCGATGAAGATCGTATACTTGCAAGAGAGTGGTCTAAAAAATATAATCTTGATGCTATTTTCTCAACAGATGGCGATGGTGATCGTCCTTTAGTTGCCGATGAAAATGGTGAATGGTTAAGAGGCGATATTCTGGGACTACTTACTGCTATTGAACTTAATATCAAGGCGTTGGCTATTCCAGTGAGTTGTAATACAGCAATTGAAGAGTCTAATAAATTTGCAAGTATACAACGAACGAAAATAGGTTCTCCTTATGTAATTGCAGCATTTGCAGATCTTGCTAAGCAATTTGATTCAGTCGCTGGTTTTGAAGCTAATGGTGGTTTTCTCCTTGCCTCTGATTTACAAATTAATGGCAAGGAATTAAAATCGTTACCTACACGAGATGCTGTGTTACCAGCATTAATGCTCTTAATAGCTTCTCGCAATAGTACTATTTCTCAACTGATTAATAATCTTCCTCAGCGATTCACTTGGTCAGATAGAGTTAAAAACTTCCCTTCAGATTCAAGTCAACAAATTATAAAAAATGCCATATCGTCACCCAATAATTTCTTTAATAGTTTAGGTTATGAATCATTATCCTGTTCCGCTATTGATGAAACGGATGGTGCAAGATTTACTTTAAATAATGGTGATATTATACATCTCCGTCCTTCCGGTAATGCTCCAGAACTCCGTTGTTATGCTGAGGCCAGTGATGAAAATCAGGCTAAGCAATATGTTACGAATGTGCTGGGAAATATTACCTCTTTGATTTCTTGATGTTATAGGTTTATCTACGCTTATATGTGTGCGTAGGTTTGATTACACGTAGATGCCGGTATACAGAATTGAAGAACGGTATTTGTTGCATTAATGAAATTCAGCACTACACACATTCGTGCAACTTGAGATAACATCTCAATCATATTCAAGTCGCGCATACATCGCGGTGAACACCCCCTGACAGGAGTAAACAATGTCAAAGCAACAGATCGGCGTCGTCGGTATGGCAGTGATGGGGCGCAACCTTGCGCTCAACATCGAAAGCCGTGGTTATACCGTCTCTATTTTCAACCGTTCCCGTGAGAAAACGGAAGAAGTGATTGCCGAAAATCCAGGCAAGAAACTGGTTCCTTACTATACGGTGAAAGAATTTGTTGAATCTTTGGAAACGCCTCGTCGCATCCTGTTAATGGTGAAAGCAGGTGCAGGCACGGATGCTGCTATTGATTCCCTCAAGCCATACCTCGATAAAGGTGACATTATCATTGATGGTGGTAATACCTTCTTCCAGGACACCATTCGTCGTAATCGTGAGCTTTCTGCCGAAGGTTTTAACTTCATTGGTACCGGTGTTTCCGGCGGTGAAGAAGGTGCGCTGAAAGGTCCTTCCATTATGCCTGGTGGGCAGAAAGAAGCCTATGAACTTGTTGCGCCGATCCTGACCAAAATCGCCGCAGTGGCTGAAGACGGTGAGCCATGCGTTACCTATATTGGTGCCGATGGTGCAGGTCACTATGTGAAGATGGTTCACAACGGTATTGAATACGGTGATATGCAACTGATTGCTGAAGCCTATTCTCTGCTTAAAGGTGGCCTGAACCTCACCAACGAAGAACTGGCGCAGACCTTTACCGAGTGGAATAACGGTGAACTGAGCAGCTACCTGATCGACATCACCAAAGATATCTTCACCAAAAAAGATGAAGACGGTAACTACCTGGTTGATGTGATCCTGGATGAAGCGGCTAACAAAGGTACGGGTAAATGGACCAGCCAGAGTGCGCTGGATCTCGGCGAACCGCTGTCGCTGATTACCGAGTCTGTATTTGCACGTTATATCTCTTCTCTGAAAGATCAGCGTGTTGCCGCATCTAAAGTTCTCTCTGGCCCGCAAGCACAGCCAGCTGGCGACAAGGCTGAGTTCATCGAAAAAGTTCGTCGTGCGCTGTATCTGGGCAAAATCGTATCTTACGCCCAGGGCTTCTCTCAGCTGCGTGCTGCGTCTGAAGAGTACAACTGGGATCTGAACTACGGCGAAATCGCGAAAATTTTCCGTGCTGGCTGCATCATCCGTGCGCAGTTCCTGCAGAAAATCACCGATGCTTATGCCGAAAATCCGCAGATCGCTAACCTGCTGCTGGCTCCGTACTTCAAGCAAATTGCCGATGACTACCAGCAGGCGCTGCGTGATGTCGTTGCTTATGCAGTACAGAACGGTATCCCGGTTCCGACCTTCGCTGCTGCGGTTGCCTATTACGATAGCTACCGTGCCGCTGTTCTGCCTGCGAACCTGATCCAGGCACAGCGTGACTATTTCGGTGCACATACTTATAAGCGCATTGATAAAGAAGGTGTGTTCCATACTGAATGGCTGGATTAATCTTATTTAACTAACAATAAATTGAGGCCTGGCGTATATTGCGCCGGGCTTTTTTTGCCAATTATCTTATAGACTAAATTTCACTGCTTAATATTAACTTAATAAATATCAGCTATTCTTATAAAGAAAATCTGAATTGTTTTTCGTTGCGTTGACCATCTGACAACGTAGCGTTAAA
>SKEQ01000454.1_pt1 | contig 17936 bp, 16 predicted proteins | sample 4826751 | NCBI WGS metagenome assembly SKEQ01 (sample SAMN11008805, study PRJNA524170) | human gut metagenome | biome: Human fecal sample; material: Feces; isolation source: fecal sample from pouch patient p44 | host: Homo sapiens | place: Israel: Tel-Aviv | collected 2013-07-11 | reverse complement strand
GCGCTACAATGCCCGCCCTTAAAGTGGGGGCACTCCCCTAACCGCTTCATCAGGTGAAGCGGATCTGACCTGTCATCAGAACGAGAGAATTATGTTTAAACCGGAACTCCTTTCCCCGGCGGGAACGCTGAAAAATATGCGTTACGCTTTCGCTTATGGCGCAGATGCTGTTTATGCGGGCCAGCCGCGTTACTCCCTGCGTGTGCGCAACAACGAATTCAACCACGAAAATCTTCAGCTCGGCATCAATGAAGCCCACGCGCTGGGGAAAAAGTTTTATGTCGTGGTCAACATTGCACCGCACAACGCCAAGCTGAAAACCTTTATCCGTGACCTGAAACCGGTGGTGGAAATGGGGCCGGATGCGCTGATTATGTCCGATCCAGGGCTGATTATGCTGGTGCGTGAGCACTTCCCTGAAATGCCGATCCACCTCTCGGTGCAGGCTAACGCCGTAAACTGGGCGACGGTGAAATTCTGGCAGCAAATGGGCCTGACCCGCGTGATCCTCTCTCGCGAGCTGTCGCTGGAAGAGATTGAAGAGATCCGCAATCAGGTGCCGGATATGGAGATCGAGATCTTCGTTCACGGCGCACTGTGCATGGCCTACTCCGGTCGCTGCCTGCTCTCTGGCTATATCAACAAGCGCGATCCGAACCAGGGTACCTGCACCAACGCCTGCCGCTGGGAGTACAACGTCCAGGAAGGGAAAGAAGATGACGTTGGCAACATCGTACACAAGTACGAGCCGATTCCGGTGCAAAATGTTGAGCCGACGCTGGGTATCGGCGCGCCAACCGACAAAGTGTTTATGATCGAAGAAGCCCAGCGTCCGGGCGAGTATATGACCGCGTTTGAAGATGAGCACGGCACTTACATCATGAACTCGAAAGATCTGCGCGCCATCGCCCATGTAGAACGCCTGACCAAAATGGGCGTGCATTCGCTGAAAATCGAAGGTCGTACCAAATCTTTCTACTATTGTGCACGCACCGCACAGGTTTACCGCAAAGCTATCGATGACGCCGCTGCGGGAAAACCGTTCGATACCAGCCTGCTGGAAACTCTGGAAGGTCTGGCGCATCGTGGCTATACCGAAGGTTTCCTGCGTCGTCATACTCACGACGATTATCAGAACTACGAATACGGTTATTCAGTTTCTGACCGCCAGCAGTTTGTTGGTGAGTTTACCGGTGAGCGCAAGGGGGACCTCGCGGCGGTAGCGGTGAAAAATAAATTCTCCGTTGGCGACAGCCTTGAGCTGATGACGCCGCAAGGCAACATTAATTTTACCCTTGAGCACATGGAAAACGCCAAAGGCGAAGCTATGCCGATAGCACCAGGCGATGGTTATACTGTGTGGCTCCCGGTCCCGCAGGATCTTGAGCTCAATTACGCGCTGCTGATGCGTAATTTCTCCGGGGAAACCACGCGTAATCCCCACGGTAAGTGATTAATTTCGATTATTTTTCCCGGATGGAAAATTCTTAGAAACCGATCACATACAGCTGCATTTATTAAGGTTATCATCCGTTTCGCTGAAAAACATAACCCATAAAATGCTAGCTGTACCAGGAACCACCTCCTTAGCCTGTGTAATCTCCCTTACACGGGCTTATTTTTTATGCATAAGCCCTATCCCTGGTCACCGTCTTCCATTGACCACATCGATAGAATCTCCCTTCATAGCACGATGCCTTTCACGTAACGGCATCGTGCTCGCACAGGTTCCGGCTAAGCACAACCAGAACGCGCATGTTTGATGCTTACCAAAAAATATTCTCACTCTCCACATTTGAATGTCAGACGAGCGACGCCATGTAATCCTGCACCTTCTGTCTTCAGGTCAACTATCTGCATTTTTTTGCCCTGAGTAACACAGAAATGGGCTGCATCATTTTTTACTATATTTTCTGCACCAGATATTCTGCCCCTGGCTAAAGAAGCTTCGGCTTCGGTGTAGTATTGATTATCGAGTTTACGCTGAATATTACTTTTATATGCAAGACCAAATTTACCGATACTTGTCTCATCATTATGCACAGCACAACCAGACATAATAAAAATACTAATTAATGATATAGCAGCTATCTTTTTCATCTCACCTTCCCCCATTAAATACCAACGACACTCTCTAGTGTTTAAATATAATAATGGCATGATTATTATAATTGAATAGGATTATAATAAATGTTCTGTACAACATTTCCTACATAAGTAGGAATTACGGACATTGAGGCCCTTCAGGGTAACTCCATGGGGGCTTTAATATATTTGGAATAGTATATTTAAGATGCCACTGTTTGGTTGAATATTAGGCATATGCTCTTTTTTGAAATTTATCGGTGGCAGCCGTTAGTATTCGCTGTCCCCATTGCAAGCTCCTGGTGGTAACCACTGAATCCTCCATACTTGAACTGACTTTTTATCCTCCGACTTTCATCCTGTTCTGACTCCACCTTTTGTTTTCTGCTCTACACTATCTACAGACCAATCATAAAGGCACATACGATCATGGCAGAATTTCCCGCCAGCTTACTGATTCTTAATGGCAAAAGTACTGACAATCTACCCTTGCGCGAAGCAATTATGCTGTTGCGTGAGGAAGGAATGACGATCCATGTGCGGGTCACCTGGGAGAAAGGCGATGCCGCACGATATGTAGAGGAGGCCCGGAAGTTGGGCGTCGCAACGGTGATTGCCGGTGGTGGCGATGGCACCATTAATGAAGTTTCTACGGCGTTGATTCAGTGTGAGGGGGATGACATACCCGCGCTGGGAATTTTGCCATTAGGAACCGCCAATGATTTTGCCACCAGTGTAGGGATTCCTGAGGCACTGGATAAGGCGCTGAAACTGGCAATTGCCGGTAACGCCATTGCGATAGATATGGCGCAGGTCAACAAACAAACCTGTTTTATTAATATGGCGACAGGCGGATTTGGGACGCGTATTACCACAGAAACGCCGGAAAAATTAAAAGCCGCGCTGGGTGGCGTCTCTTACATCATTCATGGCTTAATGCGCATGGATACTCTGCAACCGGACCGTTGTGAAATCCGCGGTGAAAACTTTCACTGGCAAGGTGACGCCCTGGTCATTGGTATTGGTAACGGGCGTCAGGCCGGTGGCGGTCAGCAATTGTGTCCGAACGCGTTAATTAACGATGGCTTGCTGCAACTGCGCATTTTTACCGGCGATGAAATTCTTCCGGCTCTCGTATCAACCTTAAAATCTGACGAAGATAACCCGAATATTATCGAAGGCGCTTCGTCGTGGTTTGATATACAAGCCCCACACGAAATCACTTTTAATCTTGATGGCGAACCGTTGAGCGGACAAAACTTTCATATTGAAATACTTCCGGCGGCGTTGCGTTGTCGATTACCACCAGATTGTCCATTATTGCGTTAATCAAACTATTCTCTCTTGAACCAGGGAGAATCCGAAATGCCGGATGCAGTGTAAATACCTTATCCGGCATACAGAACAATACTACACCGTAATTAATTTTACCCGTGTCTTCTGCAATGCCAGTTTATCCACCTCAGACACAGCATCATCGGTAATAATAATGTCAATTTTTTCGATTGGCAGTACCTGATTAAAACCGCGACGGTTAAATTTCGATGAATCGAGAACGGCAATCACTTTATTAGCGGCGGTGACCATCGCCCCGCTAATCGAATAACCTTCATTAAAGGTCGTAATACCATTAACCGCATCAATACCATCAGCACCGACAAACATTAAATCGGCATTAATATCCTGCAGGGAACGTTCAGCAATAGATCCATGCATAGATCGCGTTTTATGGCGGACCGTGCCACCGCAGACGACCAGAGTAATGTCTTTATTTTCGGAAAGGGCAAACGCAGCCGGGAGACTGTTGGTAATCACCGTGATATTTTTGGCGGTCATTAATCCTTCGGCGATAAGCATTGTGGTACTTCCGCTGTCGAGAATAACGGTCATCCCTTCATGGATCATTTTGACTGCCGCCTGCGCTATTCTGTTTTTCGGCGCGCTGGCGAGCTGAAATCGCTCTTTAAACCCGACTTCCTGGGTCTCGGTTTCACTATTACCGGACATTATTTTCGCCGCACCGCCATGAAAGCGCGTAACCACGCCTTTTTGTTCGAGAAAGCGCAAATCGGCACGGATTGTCGCTTCCGAGGCAGCAAATACTCCCGCCAGATCCTGAACAAGCACGGTTCCCTGTTCATTCACTAATTGGATGATCTTATTCCTTCGCTCGAATGAATTCATCGTCATTTACCCATATTCAATTGTGGCTAGTGTAAACGAAGGGGGACCATTGGTGAATGATCTGTTTTGCACAATACCGGGCCAGCATCACGCTGGCCCGCGGTTTCAGGGAATGAGCAACACTTTGCCCGGCATGGCATTACGAGCGATGTCACGCACCGCCTGGGCGAAGCTTTCAAAGCTTCCACGGTGAGCGATTAATGGCTCCAGGCTTAACTTACGTTCTGTCAGCAACCGGCTCGCCGTTTCCCACTCCTGCCCCGGCCAAGGGCTGGAGTAGTTCATCCAACTGCCGATAACCGTCAGCTCTTTACGCAATATTTTGCCAAACGTTGCCGATGTTAAATGCAGATCCTGATGCAACGTGCCCACCAGCGCCAGTTGGGCATGAGGACCGGCAATCTCTACCGCCAGTTCGACAGTTTGCGGTACGCCAGCCGTCTCGAGGATAAGCTGATTAAAGCGCAGTTCGCGTAAAACGCTCTGCATTTGCGGCGCGCTCATTTCGCTACTGTTAAATGTTTGCATCGCACCGAAAGATTTTGCCAGTGCCAGTTTTTCTGAACTAATGTCGATCGCCGTCACACTCTTTGCTCCCAGCGCGACAGCGCACTGAATGGCCAGCAGGCCAATGGTTCCGGCACCAATAATAATAACGTTTTTATTCTCACAACCTTGCGCTAAATGAAAAGCATGCAGACCAACGGTAATCGGCTCAATAAAAGCCCCATCCTCAATAGGCATATCCGTGGGTAGAGCAAAGACATTTTTTCGCTTAACGACAATATATTCAGCAAATCCACCATCACGCCGCGAGCCAATAAAATCATATTTTGCGCACTGGGAATAAAACCCTTTCAGACACTCTGGACAAGTAAAACAGGGTAATAACGGCACACAGGCAACCGCATCGCCAGGGTGTAAATCATCAACACCGGATCCCACCGCATCAATATAGCCGCTAAATTCATGGCCTAACGTTATTGGATAATAATGTGCACCATTTTTAAATATCCTGGGTAAATCGGAACCACATAAGCCCGAGCTGGCAATTTTTACCCGCACCTCATCCTGATGTTTAATTTCAGGAATGACGCTTTTTGCAACGCGCACGACACCATCAGTATCATTCACTACTGATTTCATAAAAACTCCTGATTGTTAAGGGGGATAACCTCCCCCTCAGGTAAAAATTATTCTGCGAGAACGGCTTTCTCTTGTTTAGTAAAACCACGCGCTCTACGCCAGGTCATGAAAATACCGGTCAGATAAATTGCGCCGATAATAATGAAACCGGGAATATTTTGCGGGGAGAAAACCTGAATCAGTAACCAGGTAATGGGAGAACCGCCCTGATCCATTGAAGCCACCATACCCCCGGCTTTTAACGCCCCAGCATTAGCCGCCAGTTGGGTGTGCAAACCAATAGTTTGCGTCGCGATCCACAGGGTGATGCTCATAATGATGACACCCGAGATTAAGGTGCGGAACAGATTTCCACGATGCACCGCGACCGCCATCGCCACGAAGAAGCCGATAGTGGCAAGATCGCCAAACGGCAGTACCTGATTACCCGGAACACAAACAGCAATTAAAATGGTGAGCGGAATAAAAATCAGGCTTGCCGATACCACCGCCGTATGCCCCAGCAGTAATGCGGGATCCAGGCCAATCAGGAACTCCTGACCGCCGAACTTCGCCTGTAAACGACTACGGGCCTGCTTAGCGATGGGCGTTAAACCATCCATGATGGGTTTAATCACCCGTGGCATCAGCAGCATCACCGCCGCCGTTTTTACCGCCAGCTGCAATACACCTTTGACATCGTAACCCGCGAGGATGCCGATAATCAGCCCCATCACAAAACCCACGGTGACAGGCTCGCCAAACGGACCAAATTTACGCTGAATATCGTCGGCGCTAAATTTAATTCGGTTAACGCCTGGGATTTTCTCGATGATAGTATCGACCAGCACCGCAATCGGCCCCATATACGCCGACGTACCGTGCGGAATAGCAATGCCTTCCAGCTCAAAGAAATTTCGGGTATCGCGGGCAAACCAGTCGCCGAGCTTATAAACAAACGCCGCGTGAATTACCACACCCGCCATCCCTATCATCCATGAACCGGTTGCCAGATGCAGCAACGCGCCGGTGAAGGTCATATGCCAGATATTCCAGATATCAACATTTACCACCCGCGTCATACGGGTCAGTAACATCGCCACGTTAACCAGAATCGCAATCGGAATCGCCACCAGCGCAATTTGCGACGCCCAGGTCATTGGTGAAGAGCCCGGCCAGCCGACATCGACCACATGCAGATTCAGGTCGAAATTTTCCGCCATCGCTTTCGCCGCCGGACCAATGGAATCCAGCATTAAGCCAATCACAAGGCCAATGCCAACAAAGCCAATCCCGATATGCAGACCCGCTTTAAAGCAATCGCCTGCCTTCATGCCTAATATTTTAGAAAAAATAATGATGACAATCGGAAGCATCACCGTAGGGCCGAGGTCGAGAATATAACGCATGACTTCTGAAAACATAGGTCACCCCTGTAAGATAGTCAGAATTTTATTTTGTAATGCTTCGATACCGACACCAGAAATAAAAGGCATGCCGTGAACTAACGGAATATCGCCAAAACTGCGATCCACCCTGGCAGTGGTACATATCAAATGCACACCATCCATATAGGTTTCTATTTCATTAACCCGACACTGGATTAATTCAACAGGAATATTATGACTCTGACACAACTCTTTAATTTCTTCCGCCGCCATCGTAGAGGTCGCAACCGCGCCTCCGCAAGCGACAATAATCTTGCGTTTCATAAATAGTCCTTTTTATTGTTACAGAGGGATTTATTCGTCTGAATCTAAAACATATTTTGTGAAGTATTCCTTTAACTTAGTTTCAGGAAGAGTGATTAGTGTCTCGACGATATCGGGCTGTTGTAACTTGCCAAATAAACAGCGTAAAAGTTTCAATTGCTGCTGCGGGTTTTCAACAATCAACGCAATAACCAACGATACCTCCACGTCGTTATCATCATCCGCTTGCTGAAAATGAACTTTATTTGTTGGCCTTAACAGATAAATGGCTGACGACTTAGCATGAATCGCCTCACAATGCGGTATTGCAATGGCGTGCTGCTCAAGCATTATCCCGGTAGGGAATTCTGCTTCTCTGGCAATTAATGCCTGTGGCCAGGTATCATGAACCACACCTTTGGCGAGCATCTCATTACCGATATGGGTTAAAACTTCGCTACGATCGACAAAAGAAATTCCGCTACGAACAAACAGGTTAGTCATATACCGTCCTTATTCCGCACAGCCGTAGCGATAGGCGCGCAAAACATCATAAATTTTATCCATAATCAGCTGATGCGGTATTGCTGATAATTCCCCGGACTGAATGCGTTCAAATTGTTTGGGAAGATACTGACTAATCATGCCCAGTGGGATGTCCACGCCTTCAAGATTCACCATCATCGTTTCGACGCTATTTTTAATCCGACTATGCGGCCAGTAATAACGAATACGATCCGACAGGCTGTAACGAATATCCAGTAATGAATCGTTAAAACCCGTACGATAATATTTTTTCCAGTATTGCGGTTCGTCGAGCATCACTTCTTCAATTACCGCCAGGCAACCGCTGCGATTTTCGGGGGCGATAAGTTCCTGCTCAATTTGCGCCAGCGCAAATATCGCCTCACGTAAAGCAAAGGTTAATGCGGGACCGACTTTCAATATTGCAAAGTGATCGCGGACTAATTCCCAATAAGCCGTCCGGGTCTGGTAATCGGTAGAATGTGCTTCATAAACCATTCGGGTGCTTTCTATCCATTGCGCCAGCGGCTGCGCTTCCTGCGGCTGATAATGGATAATATTGCTGTGATCAAATTCCACGCCCGGCTGCACCACGATGGCAATCACGCATGTTAACGCCTCTGTCAGCCCACGGGCAATAAAGGCCTTTTGATGCGTACGTAAAGTATTGGCGGCATCTTCAACATGGGTGATGTGTACTGACTGAATGGCGCTGGCCTCACCGCCCGGAACCGGAACTTCGGTGCCAATGACATAGCTCAGTTGCTCACGCTGGCAATCTGTCGCCACACTTTCCGCAGCAAAGCAAAGCACAGCAGCTCGTTCCGCAACCGTTTCTGGTGCTAACGGTATGGGATCCCCCGCGCAGGACATTGACGCATCAAGATGAATTTTACTGAAACCGGCACGAACATATTCCTTTACCAGCTCGACGGATTTTTCCATCGCCGCATCCGCATTTTCTTGCTGCCAGCAGTTTGGCCCCAGATGATCGCCGCCGAGAATAATGCGTTCGCGTGCAAACCCAACTTTATCGGCAATCGTAAAAACAAATTCGCGAAAGTCTGCCGGTGTCATTCCGGTATAACCGCCAAATTGATTGACCTGGTTTGACGTTGCTTCAATCAGCACTTTGCGCGTGCTGTTGCGATCAAATGCCAGCGCCGCTTCGATAACCAACGGATGGGCAGAACAGACTGAACATATGCCGATATGTTCACCAGCTTTATGCCGGGCAATTAACGTTTTCATGTTTTTTCCTTATTAAATGGCAGGTGCGTTATGCCCTGCCCTCGCAGCCACAATCGGCAATCACTTTGCTCACCACATCGCGCATTGCGGATTTAGCCGACTGCAAATAATCCCGGGGATCGGTCGCTTCGGGGTGCTCGGTCAGGTAATTTTTTAACGCCTGCGAGAAGGCATTTTTCAGCTCCGTTGCAACGTTGATTTTGCATATCCCCAGTTTGATGGTTTGCTGAATATCCTTAGTCGATAACCCTGACGCGCCATGCAGCACCAGCGGTAAGTTCACCCACTGGCGAATGTTCTCCAGTCGAGAAAAATCAAGCGCCGGTGCGCTGGCATACATACCATGAGCCGTGCCGATGGCTACCGCCAGGGAATCAATCCCGGTTGCCTCGGCAAATTCACGCGCCTGTGCGGGGTTGGTGTACAACGCATCGGCTTCATTGACTTGCACATCATCTTCCTGGCCGCCAAGTTGCCCCAGCTCCGCTTCGACGCTGACATCAAAGCGATGGCAAAAATCCACCACCTCTTTGACCCGTGAAATATTTTGCGCAAAAGGCAAATGCGAGGCGTCAATCATGACTGAGCGCACGCCAGAACGAACCTTCTGAGCGATATCGTCAAATTTCGTGTGATGGTCGAGATGAATTGCCAGTGGATGGTGATATTGCTTCGCCATCGCGCTGACCAGCGCCAACAGATTTTCTGTACCAGCATGAGTAAATGTGCCAGGCGTTCCGGCGATGATGACCGGCGCATGCAGGTTGGCAGCGGTTTCTACCACCACTTGCATCGTTTCGAGATTGTGAATATTGAATGCCGGAACCGCATAACCGCCGCGCTGTGCGTTGTTCAGCATCTGCTTTGTCGATACCACGTACATTTTCATATCCTGTCGTTTATTTTCGATTTCAAAATATAATGAAATTATTTGTTTTTAAATATCGAGATAACGATCACAAAAACGACAATATGAAAATTGTTCGAGGAGTGAAAGGCAAAAAAACGGCCTCCCGATAGGGAAGCCGTAGCAAAGTGCGCGTGTTTTTATGCCGGATGCGGTGTAAACATACGTGGCAGTGCTATGTAGGCATGATAAGACGCTTCCGCGTCGCATCAGGCATAGGTTGCCGGATGCAGTGTAAACGCCTTATCCGTCCTACGGGGTGGTGCTGTTCGTATGAGGCGTATCAGGCAATAGTAATTTTGCTATCGAGATAAACGTCCTGCACGGCATTAATCAGTTTCACGCCGTCAGCCATCGATTTCTTGAACGCCTTACGTCCAAGAATCAGCCCCATTCCGCCAGCGCGTTTGTTGATAACCGCAGTACGCACTGCATCGCTGAGGTCAGTTTCACCGCCCGCAGCACCGCCGGAGTTTATCAACCCAGCCCGACCCATATAGCAGTTAGCTAACTGATAACGCACCAGATCAATCGGGTTTTCGCTGGTCAATTTGCTGTAAACACGATCGTCGGTGTAACCGTAATTAATTGCTTTATAGCCGCCGTTATTTTCCGCCATTTTTTGTTTGACGATATCTGCACCGATGGTTGCCGCCAGATGGTTTGCCTGACCGGTCAGGTCGGCGGAAACATGGTAATCAACGCCATCTTTCTTAAAGGCGGAGTTACGCAAATAGGCCCACAGCACTGTCACCATACCCAGCTCGTGCGCACGTTCAAAAGCCGCAGAAATTTCTTCAATCTGGCGACGTGACTCTTCCGAGCCAAAATAGATAGTCGCACCAACCGCAACCGCGCCCATGTTGAACGCCTGCTCCACGCTGGCATACAGCGTTTGATCGTAGGTATTCGGGTAACTTAGCGTCTCGTTGTGATTAAGTTTGACGAGGAATGGAATGCGATGCGCATAACGCCGCGATACCGACGCCAGCACGCCGTAAGTTGACGCCACACAGTTACAGCCCGCTTCGATCGCCAGTTCAACAATGTTTTTCGGGTCAAAGTAGAGCGGGTTAGCAGCAAATGAAGCTCCGGCAGAGTGCTCAACGCCCTGGTCAACCGGCAGAATAGAAAGATATCCTGTGCCAGCCAGACGCCCGGTGTTGTACAACGTCTGCATATTACGTAACACCGCAGGCGGGCGATTATTGTCAATCATCACGCGGTCTACGTAGTCATGTCCGGGGAGATAAAGCTGGTCAGAAGGAATAGTCATACAACGGTGCTGTAAAAGGTTGTCGGCGTCTTTGCCAAGCAACTGCGCAATATCTGTCATTACTATGCTCCCGTAAATTCCGATTGGATATCGGCTATGGATTTTCCTGGCCCGCCTTTTGCGGGCAATCATAATCCTGGTCGTTACGGGCGAGTTTTTCCATCTTTTGGATGTTTTTTCAGCGTTTTCTGTTGGCTCGATTCATCAGAAAAAATGTTAGCGCGGTCAAGTTTTCACCGCAAAGGTATTTAAAAGGTATTATTAAGTGGTATTGTCATCGCGTACCTTACATTACCTGTCATGAAGGAATTAAAAGATGAAAACAACAGCAAAGCTGTCGTTCATGATGTTTGTTGAATGGTTTATCTGGGGCGCGTGGTTTGTGCCATTGTGGTTGTGGTTAAGTAAAAGCGGTTTTAGTGCCGGAGAAATTGGCTGGTCGTATGCCTGTACCGCCATTGCGGCGATCCTGTCGCCAATTCTGGTTGGCTCCATCACTGACCGCTTTTTCTCGGCGCAGAAAGTGCTGGCGGTATTGATGTTCGCAGGCGCGCTGCTGATGTATTTCGCTGCGCAACAGACCACTTTTGCCGGGTTCTTCCCGTTACTGCTGGCCTACTCGCTAACCTATATGCCGACCATTGCGCTGACTAACAGCATCGCTTTTGCCAACGTGCCGGATGTTGAGCGTGATTTCCCGCGCATTCGTGTGATGGGCACTATCGGCTGGATTGCCTCCGGTCTGGCATGTGGTTTCTTGCCGCAAATACTGGGGTATGCCGATATCTCACCGACTAACATCCCGCTGCTGATTACCGCCGGAAGTTCTGCTCTGCTCGGTGTGTTTGCGTTTTTCCTGCCCGACACGCCACCAAAAAGCACCGGCAAAATGGATATTAAAGTCATGCTCGGCCTGGATGCGCTGATCCTGCTGCGCGATAAAAACTTCCTCGTCTTTTTCTTCTGTTCATTCCTGTTTGCGATGCCACTGGCGTTCTATTACATCTTTGCCAACGGTTATCTGACCGAAGTCGGCATGAAAAACGCCACTGGCTGGATGACGCTCGGCCAGTTCTCTGAAATCTTCTTTATGCTGGCATTGCCGTTTTTCACCAAACGCTTTGGTATCAAAAAGGTATTATTGCTTGGTCTGGTCACCGCTGCGATCCGCTATGGCTTCTTTATTTACGGTAGTGCGGATGAATATTTCACCTACGCGTTACTGTTCCTCGGCATTTTGCTGCACGGCGTAAGTTATGATTTTTACTACGTTACCGCTTACATCTATGTCGATAAAAAAGCCCCCGTGCATATGCGTACCGCTGCGCAGGGGCTGATCACGCTCTGCTGCCAGGGCTTCGGCAGTTTGCTCGGCTATCGTCTTGGCGGTGTGATGATGGAAAAGATGTTCGCTTATCAGGAACCGGTAAACGGACTGACTTTCAACTGGTCCGGGATGTGGACTTTCGGCGCGGTGATGATTGCCATTATCGCCGTGCTGTTCATGATTTTTTTCCGCGAATCCGACAACGAAATTACGGCTATCAAGGTCGATGATCGCGATATTGCGTTGACACAAGGGGAAGTTAAATGAAAACAGAACGTATTCTCGGTGCTCTTTATGGGCAGGCGTTAGGGGATGCGATGGGGATGCCCTCCGAGCTTTGGCCACGCAGCCGCGTTAAAGCACACTTTGGCTGGATTGACCGTTTTCTGCCTGGACCAAAGGAGAATAACGCGGCCTGTTATTTTAACCGCGCCGAATTCACCGACGATACCTCGATGGCGCTGTGTCTGGCGGATGCGTTACTGGAATGTGAAGGCAAGATCGATCCGAATCTGATTGGGCGTAATATTCTCGACTGGGCGCTGCGTTTCGACGCCTTTAACAAAAACGTACTAGGTCCGACCTCGAAGATTGCGCTTAACGCCATTCGCGACGGTAAACCCGTTGCTGAACTGGAAAACAACGGCGTAACCAACGGCGCAGCGATGCGCGTCTCGCCATTAGGTTGTTTGCTTCCGGCGCGTGATGTTGATTCCTTTATTGATGATGTGGCGCTGGCGTCCAGCCCGACCCATAAATCCGATCTGGCGGTTGCAGGCGCGGTAGTCATCGCATGGGCGATTTCTCGTGCCATTGACGGAGAAAGCTGGTCAGCGATTGTTGATTCATTGCCTTCAATTGCGCGACATGCACAGCAAAAACGCACCACCACGTTCAGCGCCTCACTGGCGGCGCGGCTGGAGATTGCGCTGAAAATTGTGCGCAATGCCGACGGCACCGAATCCGCCAGCGAACAGCTTTACCAGGTCGTTGGCGCAGGTACCAGCACTATTGAGTCCGTTCCGTGCGCCATTGCGCTGGTTGAACTGGCACAAACCGACCCGAACCGTTGCGCCGTCCTGTGCGCTAACCTTGGCGGCGATACAGACACCATCGGTGCTATGGCGACGGCAATCTGCGGCGCGTTGCATGGCATTAACGCTATCGATCCTGCGTTAAAGGCGGAGCTGGATGCGGTAAATCAGCTTGATTTCAACCGCTATGCCACAGCGCTGGCGAAATATCGTCAACAACGGGAGGCGGTATGAGCGGCGCTCGATTACACACGCTGCTGCCTGAATTAACCTCGCGTCAGCCGGTGATGGTCGTCGGCGCGGCGGTCATTGATGTGATCGCCGACGCTTATGCCCTCCCCTGGCGTGGGTGCGATATCGAACTGAAGCAGCAGAGCGTTAACGTTGGCGGCTGCGCACTGAATATTGCCGTGGCGTTAAAGCGCCTCGGCATCGAAGCGGGTAATGCCTTGCCGCTCGGTCAGGGCGTGTGGGCGGAGATTATTCGCAACCGGATGGCAAAAGAGGGGTTAATCAGCCTGATCGATAACGCCGAAGGCGATAACGGCTGGTGTCTGGCGCTGGTTGAGCCGGATGGCGAACGCACTTTTATGTCATTCAGCGGTGTGGAAAATCAGTGGAATCGCCAGTGGCTGGCGCGATTAACCGTTGCGCCTGGCAGCCTGCTCTATTTTTCCGGTTATCAACTGGCCTCGCCCTGCGGCGAATTGTTAGTGGAATGGCTGGAAAAGCTGCAAGACGTGACGCCGTTTATCGATTTTGGCCCACGTATCGGCGATATCCCGGACGCATTACTGGCGCGGATCATGGCCTGTCGACCTTTAGTATCACTCAATCGTCAAGAGGCTGAGATTGCCGCCGAACGTTTTGCTTTATCCGCAGAGATAACAACACTTGGCAAGCAATGGCAGGAGAAATTTGCCGCGCCGTTGATCGTTCGTCTCGATAAAGAGGGTGCATGGTATTTCAGCAACGACGCTTCTGGCTGCATTCCGGCATTTCCAACGCAAGTTGTAGACACCATTGGGGCGGGCGACAGTCATGCCGGTGGCGTACTTGCCGGGCTGGCCTCTGGTCTGCCACTGGCGGATGCCGTATTACTGGGCAATGCAGTGGCGTCGTGGGTTGTCGGGCATCGGGGCGGTGATTGTGCGCCAACGCGCGAGGAACTACTCCTCGCACACAAAAACGTATAGATCGCTGCGACAGTGGCTAATGCTGTACTCAATAGGCCGTTGCTGTTGGTCAAGCGCCACTTGCTTGATCACCAGCACCGGTATTTTGCTATCTAACTGAATATGTGACTGAAACTCGGCATCCGGCATCCGGGCGCTAACGCGGGAACGCGTACGTTGTGGGTAAATGTGCTGGCTGCGGAAATAGTCATAAAGTGAAATCCCGATGGCATCAACATCATGAATTAAATGCGCCGGAACCCACGATTCCTCAATCGATACCGCTTCTTCATCGACATAGCGAATACGCTTAAGCAAAAAGACATCACTTCCTGCTTCGACCGCCAGCTGCTGCGCGACTTCTTCGGGACATTTCACGACACGCTTGTTAACCCATAGCGTATCGGGCTTTTTCCCGCGCAATACCACCTGCTGAGAAAAACCTCGCGCTTCTTTCAACGAGTATTCGAAGATGTTGTTGATCTGCGTGCCGTAACCGCGCGAACGCGTCACCACACCCTCTTCTTCCAGCGCCTGCATCGCCTTGCGCACCGTAATGCGCGAAACGCCGGTTAACTGACTTAAATCACGCTCACCGGGCAAAATATTGCCATGCTCCAGCACCCCGCTGCGCACGGCATTTTTTACCGTTTCGGCAAACTTAATATAAAGCGGCGTGTTATCCGCCGCTAAAATACGCTCGTTCAGTTGGGCAATCAGCTGGGTATGCGCTTGTTCCATTTGTCTTTTTCCTGCCGAGGAGTCTGGTGGGAGTATATCACTGCTTCTTATTTAAGGCGTTTCTTTAATCCCATCAACGAATGCCTGCAACTCCTCCACCGTGCCATGAAATACATTAAAATCCACCGGACCATTGATGCCATCTACCTGTCCACGGTCGGAATGCTGCCAGAAGCGCCAGGCCATGCCGTCATTGTCCGGACGACGTTGATAATAGTGAGCCACCCACCACGGATATTCATTGAAATAGCCCGCCAGATTGGTGTGATAAAAAACGGCTCCTGAGTAAATAATCGGCTTTTTTCCCGTACTTTTTTCGACCATTTTTAGCCACTGACTTACTCGTTTGCGTAATTCTTTTGCCGATAATTTTCCCCGTTCTTCTACGTCCAGTACCGCAGGGAAATCGCCTTGTGAGAAATCCACCGTTTGCAGAAATAATCGTGCCTGAACCGGCGCTGCTACCGACGGGGAGAAATAATGATACGCCCCGCGCAGCAGGCCATTTTCGCGGCTTAGTTGCCAGTTACGCGAAAAATACAGGTCCACCAGCTTTTCGCCTTCCGTCGCCTTAATAAAAGCAAACTGTAAGCGGATACCGTTGTCGCGCATTTTTGCCACCCGCTGCCAGTCGATCCGCTCCTGCCAGCGCGAAACATCTATTCCGTGAATGGTGTAACTGGCAGGAATGCGAATAGCGAAAGATTTAACCGGGCGATAACCGTAGAAGTGGATGTAGTCTTTAATCTGAACTGCTGTCGAATAGAAAAAATTCACCGTCTGACGCGGATAAATTGCAACGATGGAAATTAGCCCAAGAGCGCATAATAGAGAGGTGAGTTTTTTTCGACTGGTAATTCTTAGCTGCATTGGTTTCATCCCTGAATGTCAGTGCCAAAGGCTGACAATAACCAAAGCAGCTATAGTACGGTGCTCACCACCAGGCGTGGAAGTGGTGAACCGGACCAATACCGTGACCAACTTCCAGCGTGTCGGCCTGGGCTAACGCCGATGAAAGCCAGCTTTTTGCCTCCTGTACGGTGTCAGCCCAGTTTGTATGGCGCGGGCGTAGTGCAGCCAACGCCGCAGAGAGTGTACAACCAGTACCGTGGGTGTTTTTGGTCATAATGCGCGGTGCGGTAAACCGTTGTTCACCCTCGCGGGTAAACAGCCAGTCCGGGCTTTGCTCATCATCCAGATGACCACCTTTCATTAGCACTGCGCCACAGCCCATCGCCAACAGCGATCGCCCTTGTTCCAGCATTTCCTGTTCGGTGCGCGCGTGTGGCGCGTCGAGCAAGGCGGCTGCTTCGGGCAAGTTTGGCGTTATTAATGAAACCTGTGGCAATAATCGACTGCGTAGCGTGGCAACTGCCGAAGGTGAAAGCAGTGGGTCGCCGCTTTTTGCCAGCATAACGGTGTCGAGTACCACGTTTTGGATCTGATAACGTTGCAACCGTTCTGCCACCGCTTCAACAATATCGGTTTCCGCCAACATACCGATTTTAGTGGTATCGATTCGCACATCGCTGAACACCGAATCGAGCTGGGCGGCGACAAAATCAGGCTCAATGCGATACACCGACTGTACGCCACGGGTATTTTGCGCCACCAGTGCAGTAATAACTGAGCAACCATAAGCGCCAAGTGCCGAGAAGGTTTTAAGATCGGCCTGAATCCCCGCACCACCACTCGGATCAGTACCGGCAATCGTCAGAGCGTTAATTCGTTTCATGCCTGCACCTCCTGCGTCAATTGCCAGAGCGCATCAAGGAAATGTGGAACAAAACTGCCTGGCCCCTCGCTTCTGGCGACTGCGCGTTCTCCGGCTTGTTTCATCCAGTGACAGGCAGATGCGACATTTTCCAGCATATCGCCTGGTAACGCACAACAGGCAGCGACAACCGCCGATAATGCACAGCCAGTTCCTACCACTTTGGTCATTAACGGATCGCCACCGTGAATGCCAACGGCGCGATGGCCATCGGTAACATAATCCACCTCGCCAGTGACCACGACAATTGCGCCAGTTTCCCGTGCCAGTGTTTGTGCAGCGGGTATCGCGTTAACTGCGGCGTCAGTGGTATCCACTCCCCGTCCACCATTAGCAACGCCAGCTAATGCCATGATTTCCGAAGCATTACCACGTATCGCTGCCGGTTTAAAAGATAAAAGTTCATGACAAAAATGGCGGCGATAATCGAGCGCACCAACCGCTACTGGATCAAGCGTCCAGGGTGTTTGAGAGCTTTTTGCTTGCTCAACGGCAGCACGCATCGCCTGTGCGCGTGGCTGCGTCAGTGTGCCAACGTTAATCAACAAGGCACTGGCGATAGCCGCAAACTGACTGGCCTCTTCGGTTTCGATAACCATCGCTGGCGATGCACCGAGCGCCAGCAAGGTATTGGCAGTAAAGGTTTGCACCACATCGTTGGTCATGCAGTGCACAAGAGGGGAATGTTGGTGAAAAAGGTGTAACGTGTGCGCAGATTGCGCGGAACTCAGCAGGTCGACTTGCATAGTTTGCTCCTGCCATAACGTGAAGAAGCAATGACCTGGTGGTCCGTGACTTCCCTACGCTGGCATTATCCAGATCAGGTGATACGGGTATTTCT
>SKEQ01000767.1_pt1 | contig 18802 bp, 13 predicted proteins | sample 4826751 | NCBI WGS metagenome assembly SKEQ01 (sample SAMN11008805, study PRJNA524170) | human gut metagenome | biome: Human fecal sample; material: Feces; isolation source: fecal sample from pouch patient p44 | host: Homo sapiens | place: Israel: Tel-Aviv | collected 2013-07-11 | reverse complement strand
AAATTAAAAGATACAGCCGTAGAAAAGAGCAGTTTCAAAATGAAGAATCACTAGAACGCTTTCTAGTCAGCATTTTTGATACATACAATCAAAAATTTCTAAACAGAAGCCATAAAGGTTTTCAACAGGTAACCGATACATTAGTTTCAATGTTTACTGAGTAACTAATTATTTTGCAGGAGGACAATTTATTTACACAAAATTATTGACGCTCCCTATTTTGACAGAGGAATAGTATTTTAGATAACGTATAAAATACTATTTAATGATGTAGAAAGGAAAGAGAGAAACAAAAGTGTTTTCAGATAAAGAAGTCTTATTAAAGTCTCTTCATGTTTGTTTAAAGTTACCTATCGTGGTTTTTAATTCCGAATTCAATATGATAAAAGAGTATCGCTCAGATAGAACTACTTATTTTTTTTATGATTATAAAAAGTTACTAACTGATAATATTAAAAAAACTAAAGATTTCCATTTCTTTACTGGTGATTTTAATGAGATGTTTCTTCTATACATGTTTAAAACCAGATATTACTTATTTGGTCCATTTAGAGCAAATAATATTGATAAAGATTTTTTTAAACTAAAAATGAACAATTTGAATGTTGCAATGGCTGATAGAGAACGACTCTATAATTCATTGCAAAATTTGACTTTGTATTCTTTAGGAGACATTCGAGATATTCTGATTTTAGTTCATTATTTTTTTACTGGAAAAATAGAAGATCTATTCCATAAACCGTTAATTGAATATACAGAAAATCTAAGTAAAATTATCGAGCAAATCAAAATAGATAATCTGTTATCACAAAATTACGATCCAGAAATATATCTGTTTCTTTATGAAAATAAAATACTGGAATATGTTAAAAATGGAGATATTCGAAATTTAGAAAACATGGTTTTTAATCTGAGTAATGGAATAATTCCAAGTGTTAGTGGAGATACGATTCGGTCTGAAAAAAATTATTCTATCATTGTTTTTGAAAAGTTAGCACAAACGTCTATAACATTAGGAATGGATATAATAGAAGCGTATCAAAGTAGAGATGCTTTGATACAAGAAAACGAATTAGCTGTATCGTTACCTGAGGTCTTAAAAGTGAGGGATTCTGGGATTGTTTATTATACTAAGGAAATCGGAAAAACTAAGATAGAGCATCTTTCTCCCTTAATTTCTTCTGTCGTTCAATTCATCGGCTTAAATATCTATAAAAGAATTACTGTAAAGGAAATAGCTAATTATTTTTCTGTAAGTGAAACTAAATTAAGAGAAAGCTTTAAGAATGAAATGCATATTACGATTTATAATTATATCTCTAAGCGAAAAATTTCTACGGCTAAAATAATGTTGAAATCAAACCATACTATCAGTGAAGTTTCTTTAGGTTTAGGATTTTCAGATTCTTCACACTTTTCGAGAGTATTCAAAAAGTACGCAGGTGTATCTCCTAAGCAATATCAATTAGGTTTAGTGGACAATTTCAACAACATTAGCTGAGAGGTTTTATTTTATTATGAGACTATATCATTTACGTAGTTTGGAGGAGTTGAGGAAATTGGATTTTAACAAAAAATTTTTTTGGGAAATTTCTGATTTGAGTTGTTTCGTAGAATCTGAGCGTCTAAGTAATGGTAATAATAGTGTGTTAAATGAATATGACAAAGTAGTAATTAATAAAGTAAAAAGTTTATGTGAAGAAGCTAGAGAATCTATCAGTCATATTAATGGTAGCAATTTTAAGCAAACATTATTTAATCTGATTAAGCTAGATGCTAAAATATCAAGTTATTTATTCTTTTTAATACATGATGAATTTATGGATTATCAAAAATTGGATCAGTTAATTGAAAGAGAAAGCTGGGAAGATTATTACGTGGGTCTAACTTTTTCAGAAAAGTTAAACAACTACAAGTTAATAGATTATAAGTATTTGAGTGAAAGCAATTAATTATTCATGTAGAGTACTAGACACTTTAAATATGGACAATTCAATTATAAAGAAAAAGAATCAATAATTTAATGAGGCTGTGACAAATGTCATTTTTTGTTTCGCTAAAAACGAGTGAAAAAATGTTGATAACTCCAATCATTCGTTTAAGATTCTAGGAATCATTCAGAAATGCTGTGAAACCGATACTTTATAATTATAAAGAAGGTGATTTCAAATTCCGAAGAAGGAATTTGAAGTCACCTTTTTACTTATGTCACAGTCTCATTCAGTAATGCGGGATAAGGCTCCTTATTCCGCTATTTGAATACTCTGAAGTTTAATCTAAGAAAGAGTAATATTTTGAAAACATGCTTCATCGCATAGAAATGAACTTAATTTCAGAAAGAATACATACATATCTTTTTATATGTTTTCAGCTGCTGAATGGTTAAAAAGCACAAATATCCGAAAAAAACATGAAGAAATGTACTTTTTTTGTTGTAATGTGCATGAAATTCTTTAAGTAAATTAGTTAACATAAGTTTAATAAGATTCCTATTCTGTGAATAATACGTATCAGATTTATCTTTTATTCTTACTAGGAAAATAACTATTAAGGGAGTTGATTTGAATAATGGTTAGCAAGAATAATAAGAGAGTATTTCTAGAAAAAACAAAGAAACGAGTATTGAAGTACAGTATCAAAAAATTAAGTGTTGGGGTTGCATCTGTTTTGGTTGGTGTTGGTCTTGTCTTGGGAACAACTGAACTAGTTAAAGCACAAGATGAAATTTCTCCAAGCACCCCACTTGAAACAGCGATAAGCTCCGTACAAGTAGGTGACAAAGTAGCTTCGGGGAATACTTTTCAGGAGAATCCTGGTTATACGAAAAATTATAACTTTTCGGATTTACAATTTAGTCCTCAAGAACTAACTGGAGACACACTAAAAGGCAATACAATTGGATTTGAAGTTTACGGAAAACATAATATTGCTGCTTCTACCGATAATTGGGAAATCCGCCTCCAATTGGATGAGCGATTAGCCAAGTACGTTGAAAACATTCAAGTAGATTCTAAAAAGGTTGCGGGGATTAGTTACAGAAGAACTTTTGTCCGAATCAATGATTCATTAGGTAGACCCACGAACATTTGGAAAGTTAATTATATTCGTGCAAGCGATGGATTATTTGCTGGGGCAGAAACAACTGATACACAAACTGCTCCTAACGGGGTAATTACATTTGAAAAGAATCTAGATGAGATTTTTCAAGAAATTGGTGAAGATAACCTTAAGAGTGATCGTTTGATGTATCGAATCTATCTGGTAAGTCATCAAGACAATGATAAAATTGTACCTGGTATAGAAAGTACTGGTTACTTTATAACAGATCAAGATAATTTCTATAATAAGTTAGACGTATCTGAAAATAATCCTGATCAATTTAAACACGGATCGGTAAGTACCAAATACGAGAAACCAAATGTTCAAACGAAAGATGGATCGGGGTCTACTGGTGCTAATGGCGCTATAATCTTGGATCATAAGTTAACAAAAGAGAAAAATTTCTCTTACTCGGTTTCTGCAACGGGAACGCCTTGGTATGCTAACTACAAAATTGATGAACGTTTAGTTCCGTATGTAGCGGGTATACAAATGCATATGGTTCAGGCTGATCGAGTAGTATATGACGTTTCATTTGAATCAGGAACAAAAGTAGCTGATTTAGCAATCGAGCGACGGGAAGGTCATGAAAATTATGGTGTAGGTTCAATAACTAATAATGATTTGACTAAACTTATCGATTTTTCTAATGCAAGTCCACGTCCAGTTGTTATTCGTTATGTTCTTCAATTGACTGAACCATTAGATGAAATTTTAGCAGAAATGAAAACAGCTGCACAAGTTGAAGGAAATGAACCGTTTGGTGAAGACTTCATCTTTGATTCTTGGTTGTCGGATACGAATAAAAAATTAATCCAGAACACTTATGGAACAGGTTATTATTATTTACAAGATATTGATGGTGATGGAAACCCTGACGATAAAGAAGAGAGTGGAGACACGAATCCATATATCGGGAAACCTGAATTAGAAGAAGTATATGATGTTGATACAACAGTTAAGGGGAAAGTATTCATCCACGAGTTAGCGGGAACAGGTCACAAAGCTCAACTTGTTGATAAAGAAGGTACTGTATTAGCAGAAAAAACTATTGCTCCAAATGAAAAAGATGGAGCTCCAATTTCGGATACTGTAGAATTTGAATTTACGGGTGTGGATTCAAATAAATTAATTGCGAAAGATGAATTAAAAGTTCAAATCGTTTCTCCAGGTTTTGATAAACCAGAAGAAGGTTCAACCGTTATCAAGGAATCACCAAAAGCGGTTGATAAACAAACCGTGGTAGTTGGATTTAAACCAGATGCTAAAGAATCAATTCGGAATAATAAAAACTTACCTGAAGATGCAGAGTATTCATGGAAAACAGAGCCTGATACTTCTAACGTTGCTGATAGTACGAAAGGTATTGTAACTGTTAAAATCGGAAATCGAACTTTTGACGTAGATGTAGAGTTTGCTGTAAAAGCTTCTCAAGCTATGGAAAATGATGCAACATACGTACCTATAACAACAACCCCAGAAACGACAATTCAAAGTGGTAAACCTACATTTGATAAACCAGATGTTCCTCTAGCTAACGATGCCTTTTCAATTTTAGATGTTTATAATAAGGACTTCGGCAATGCAAGTGTTGACGCAAATACTGGTATTGTTACATTCACTCCAGCCAAAGGGGTAGGAGAAACGGAACCTATTACTGGAACAATTCCTATCAAAATTGTTTACCAAGATGGTTCTGTAGGTACGACCGATTTGGCAGTAACTGTAAGTAAAGATATTTATGAAAATCCAGGAGAAAACATTCCAGCAGGCTACCACAAAGTAACCTTCACCGCAGGGGAAGGAACAAGTATTGAAAGTGGAACAACAGTCTTTGCAGTGAAAGATGGCGTAAGCTTGCCAGAAGATAAACTTCCGGTGTTAAAAGCAAAAGATGGTTACACAGATGCAAAATGGCCAGAAGAAGCAACCCAACCAATTACGGCAGATGATACAGAATTTGTATCAAGCGCAACAAAACTGGATGATAAATCTGACGCTGACAAGTATAATCCTGAAGGTCAAAAAGTGACTACAGAATTGAATAAAGAACCAGACGCATCTGAGGCAATTAAAAATAAGAAAGATTTACCAAAAGATACTAAGTATACTTGGAAAGAAAAAGTAGATGTTAGCACAGCTGGAAATAAAAAAGGTACTGTTGTAGTGACATATCCAGATGGATCATCTGATGAAGTTGAAGTGGATGTTACAGTGACAGATAATCGTTCTGACGCCGATAAATATGAACCAACAGTAGAAGGCGAAAAAGTAGAAATTGGAGGCACAGTAGATTTAACAGATAATGTTACTAATTTGCCAACATTACCAGAAGGAACAACAGTAACAGATGTTACTCCTGGCGGTACAATTGATACCAACACACCAGGCAATTATGAAGGTGTCATTGAAGTAACGTATCCAGACGGTACGAAAGATACAGTGAAAGTTCCAGTAGAAGTGACAGACAATCGTTCTAATGCAGATAAATACAATCCTGAAGGACAAAAAGTGACGACAGACTTAAATAAAGAGCCAGATGCATCTGAGGGAATTAAGAACAAAGAAGATTTACCAAAAGGAACTACTTATGCTTGGAAAGAGAAAGTAGATGTTAGCACAGCTGGAAACAAAAAAGGTACTATTGTAGTGACATATCCAGATGGATCATCTGATGAAGTTGAAGTAGACGTTACAGTGACAGATACTCGTTCCGATGCAGATAAATACAATCCTGAAGGACAAAAAGTGACGACAGACTTAAATAAAGAGCCAGATGCATCTGAGGGAATTAAGAACAAAGAAGATTTACCAAAAGGAACTACTTATACTTGGAAAGAAAAAGTAGATGTTAGTACAGCTGGAAACAAAAAAGGCACTGTTGTAGTAACATATCCAGATGGATCTAAAGAAGAAGTAGAAGTTACTATTTCTGTAGTAGATAAAAAAGCACCGAATAAACCTCAAGTTGATCCTATTACAGAGGGTGACCAAATTGTTACTGGTAAAACTGAACCAAATGCAGAGGTAACAGTTACATTACCAGACGGAAGTCAATACCATGGGACAGCTGATAAGAATGGTAATTTTACAGTTAAAGTTCCTAAATTAGAGGCAGGGACAAAAGTGAGAGTAACTGCAACGGATGAATCTGGTAATACTAGTGAACCTACTAATGTAGTTGTTTCTTCCAACAAAAAAGACAGTGGAAAAAACGGTAGTAAAGGTAGTAAGACGGACAATCAAGATGGCAATAGCAATCAAGACAAAAATAGAGGCAAAAGCCAGTCCTCAAAAGTTTTTCCTAAGACGGGAGAGAGTGACAGTAATATCTTTACTATTAGCGGTGGTTTAATACTGTTAGGAACGTTAGGATTATTAGGGTATAAAAATCGAAAAAAAGAGAATGAATAGAAAATCAATTTCTTAAGTCTTCTCTGAGAAGAGGAAGAATCTTTTTCTTCCTCTTTTTGCTTTTTTATGATGGGAAATAAGTGTTAGTTAAAGATGAATATACTTTTTATAGAAAGGAAAAGAATGTAATTAAGTGGAAAAAATAGTAATTATTGGTTCAAACCATTCAGGGCTAGCCGCAGCTCGATTTCTAAACTTAAGCGATTCAAATTATGAAGTTATTCTAATCGATAAAAAATCAGAAATTAGTTACTTGGAATGTGGGACATCGTTATTTATAAAAGGAGAAGTAAGTAATTTAGAAGATCTTTTTTATCAAAATAGAATGACACTAAATTCTGAGATAAAAAAGTTATTTCTAGAGACAGAAGTTGACAAAATTGATATTCAAAATAAAAAGATTAGTTGTGTAAAAAAAGATGGCACAAGATTTTCCCAAGAATATGACAAACTTATATTAGCTACAGGTTCAAAGCAAATTATGTTAGATATACCGGGGAATAATTTAGCTAATATTTTTTCGATAAAGAATTTTCCAAATGCCAAAGAGATTTTCAAAGCTTTAGATGATAATACTATTAAAAAAGTAGGTATTATTGGAGCAGGATATATTGGAGTTGAAATTGCTGAAGCTATAAGAAAAAGAGGGAAAGAAGTATATCTTTTCGATGTTGCAGATAGAGTGTTGTCGACCTATTACGACCGTAGTTTTTCAGATAAAGTTGAAGAAATACTATCAAAAAACGGGATACATCTTTGTCTATCAGAAAGTCCTAAAAAGTATTTAGGAAAAGAAAAGATTGAAAAAATAGTGACTACAAGAGATAACAAATACGCTATGGATATGGTCATACAAGCTATAGGATTCCTATCTCATAGTCCAATAGGAAAAAAGGAGTTCTTGAGAGATGTTAGTGGAGCATATCTAACGGATGAATACCAACAAACAAATATAAAAGACATATATGCTATTGGAGATTGTGCTACAACTTTTTTTACATCCATTAATAGAAGTAGCGTTGATTTTTCTATCTCTAATGCTCTAAGAACGGCTTATATTGCAACTCAACATATTAACGATCAAAGTTTTACACCTTCGGGGTCTCAATTCACAAATGGCTTTTCTATATTTGGTTACAATTTTTATGCAGCAGGTTTGAATTTAAAAACAGCACGCTTATTAAGCGAGGCTATAGATTATATAGAAATAGAAGATTATATTAGACCGATTTTTTCTAAAACAAACAATATTGTAAAATTAAGAATTAGTTTTGAAAAAAAAGCAAAGAGAATAGTAGGTGTACAATTTTATAGTCAAGAAGATCTATCTGGATTATTGACAATGTTCTCTCTTGCTATAGAAGAACAAATTACATTAGACAAATTGAAAATGTTAGATTATTTATTTCATCCTAGTTTTAGTCAACCCTATAATTTTATTTTAAAGGCAGTAACAGGATTAAATAGTGGAGCATAATCGTTACTAAATGAAATCAAGAAATATACTGTATTACTCAATTCATTGAAAATATTTGTCATATTTTTTAATAGAAAACACTATTAAAGAAAAAAAAGAGAGGTAAATCAAATGAAAAAATCTTTAAAACTTGCATCAGCAGTTCTATTAATGTCCCATCTCCTTATAGCAACACCTTTCCATGTGTTGGCAAGCGAAAATTCAACATACAAAATTGCAAAAGAAAGAACCAAGACGACTGAAATGAGTAATTCCGATGTAACAGCAGAGGGTAGTGAATTTTCAACAACTTCATCAAGTGAAAGTAGTACGACTTTAAATGCTGAGTCTTCAACAACTTCATCAAGTGAAAGTAGTATGACTTCAAATGCCGAGTCTTCAACAACTTCATCAAGTGAAAGTAGTACGATTTCAAGTACCGAATCTTCAACAACTTCAAGTAGTACAAGTGAAATAACTTCTTCGAAAGTTACAAAGCCAAACCATATAGAGTCTTCAAAAAAGGAAGCGCCAAAAACGGAAGGACAAACAAAAACTTTTTCGACATCACAGCAAATAGAATCAACAGAAACTTTCCAATCACAACCAGTACTATCTGGTAATGAAGAAATTCATTTTGACAAAAATGAGTCTGTAGAAAATTTTATTATGAAAATTGGTGATTCTGCGAGAAAAATTGGTCAGAAATATGATTTATATGCTTCTGTTATGATTGCACAAGCAATCTTAGAATCTGCCAGTGGTCAAAGCCAATTAGCTCAGGCACCGAATTACAATTTATTTGGGATAAAAGGAACTTATAATGGAAGCTTTGTCATAATGGTAACAAACGAAGATTTGGGTAATGGAACGCTTTATAAGACTCAATCGAAATTTAGAGTGTATGAAAACTATGAGGAAAGTTTTGAAGATTATGCCAAATTATTAACTAAGGGAATTAGTGGAAATAAAGATTTTTATGCCGGAGCATTAAAAGCTAATAGTAAAACATATCGAGAAGCAACTAAATTCCTTACAGGACGGTATGCAACAGATACTCAATACTATTTAAAGCTAAATGGATTAATTAAAACCTATGATTTAACTGACTATGACAAAGAAGTTCAAGGACCACAAATGAATAAGAACGGATATCAAATACCTATTCATAATTATTCAATATCTAGTTTGTTTGGAAATCGTGGAGATGAGTTCCATCGAGGACTTGATATGGCAGCTGCACAAGGTGAACCGATTCATGCAGTTAAAGCTGGTAAAGTTATTAAAGCAGAGTTTCACTATTCTTGGGGAAATTACGTTGTTATACAACACGAAGATGGATCAACAGCGTTATATGCTCACCAACAACAATACTTAGTAAAAACTGGAGACAACGTTGTGCAAGGACAAATGATTGGCTATGTAGGAAGTACTGGGAATAGTACAGGACCACACCTCCATTTGGAAATTTGCAAAGATAGTAGTCTTTCTCAAAGCATGTTAGTTGATCCGAAAACCTTATTATTTGGGAACTAAAAAGAAAAAGAGCATTTTATTAGAAGTATGGATTAGGGAATATAGTAGTAGTGGGCTCTAAAGATTATGAAATCTTTAAGAGCTCTTTTTAAGACGATTGTTTAAAACGAATTAACCAAGTAGGAGCTTTCCTAGAATTTATAAAATTATAGTTTCTTGTATGACATGTATATAGCATGCTAAAATACCAATAAATAAGGTTTAAGATAAACGCAAAAAGTCGAAAAATTAACACTTATTTTGTGATATTAATTTTAATTTGCAAAACAAGCTATATGGAAAAAGTTTAAACTTTTTCTAGAGTCCCTATTACTAGTTAAAAAGACCACTGTAGTCCTCTGATAAATCATCATAAAGACCACAGTAGTCCCCTTAAAGTTTTTCCAAATTAACTATCTGAGAAAGGAGAGAAGATTTTTGAATCAAGAAATAGCTGATATTAAATTAATCAAAGAAGTTTTACAAGAATCTACCGCAAACGCGATAGCATCTGGATCAGGGATTAGCTTAAGTACAGCAAAAAAACTAAAAAGTGGCGAGAGAAATGTAGAAAAACTAAATCTTTCTGATGCAATAAAAATCACTGAGTTTGCTATTAAGAATAGGCATGTGAAAATTGAAATTTGGAAATGACGGATACAACTATTATAGTTTTGTTTTTTCTAAGTATCATATTTATGAATATGCTTTTGCTAAACATCTAATTATAGATTAATTTTTATCCAATATCTATAATTTTCCAATTTTTTACCTTTTGGAGAGTAAGGGTAAATTCAAAGATATTGCTTACTTTAGTTGTATTATTAAGATACTTAACAAAAATTTCTCCTTGAATTTCTTTTCCTTTCAGTTTAAAAGTAGGATTAACCAATTCAACTAATTTCAAATTACTATTAATTGGCTGAACTGCTTTGTTTTCAACATAGTATTCAAGTTCCTTTTCCGATGCTGATGGATACAGTTTAAAAAAGGTCTCTAAAAAATCGGTGACTTCTTCCGTGGTTTTAGCATCAATGTCAGATTCGATTCCTATTTGTTTTGATTCATATTTTGCCTTTTCTGGCTTTGCAATCATAGTAGGCAAACTCGTTACTATATGGCTCCCATTTTCATCTTCAAAGATTGTCACTCGATATGCAGAAGAAATTGATTGTGTCTTTTTTCCCTCTGTAATCTGTTGCTCGACTAAAAATGAAACGATAAATTCTTCCGAGTGTTTTTCAACATCTAGAATTTTTATAGATTGAACTTCGGAACTCGTGGGAATATCTGCTCGAACCATATCTTGGCTTAAAGCGAGACCGTTTTCTGTAAGGTACTGTTCGAGATTACTCATTCTCTTTTCAATTGCTTCCTTGTTATTTCTCCATGAAAAATATTCTTTCGCAAAATCCTCTGTAAAACTTTCAACGCCTGAAGTATTCACTACCTTCTCTTTTATAACTACTTTTTCATGAGTCGTATGCTGATCAATGGCTGTGAAATTTCTGTAGATTCCAAAAGCAAGGCTACAAGACAATAAAAGCCAAAGAGCAAGCACCATTTTTCGATGCTTGCCCACTGAAATGACTCGTTCTTTATTCTTTTTTGGGCTCTTTTCCTTTTGATTCCGTTCAATTTTTATCTTCATGTTTTTTCCTCTTTTCTCTTATTTGTACCGTCCAGCACCGATAAGATGCTGCTGCCAATAGCTTTCTGTTAGATTTGTCCAGCCCACTGGATCTCCTGCATGAAACATGCGATTCTCTCCTGCATAAATACCGACATGGGTCACATAAGTACCGGCATCATAAGTCGAATGAAAGAAAACCAAATCACCTGGTTTGGCATCTTTTACATCAATATGGGTCATGGCATTATACTGATCTTGAGCCACCCGAGGAAGTTTCAGACCAACTTTGGCATAACACCATTGAGTCAAGCCACTACAATCAAACCCAGTTTCGGGACTTGCTCCACCAAACACATAAGCCGTTCCTTCATACTTAAACGCCTCATCAAAAATCCCTTGGACTGTTTTATCATCAAACTGTGTTGTAGTTAGGTATTGCTTCACTAATAAGCAATAAAACATATTGCCATAGTTATACCGCCACCCACCATTTTTCTTAATCGCTATGGGATTAGGGTAATCAACTTTTTGGCCGCTCGATTTTTCCTTTGAAAAAGATTCGGCTAAAGCAAAATTATGCTTCTTCCCGTTTTTCGCGACATGATCCAGATACCCGCCACCATAGTTATACGCTTGAATAATGCTATCTTGATCACACCCTAGTTCTTTGGAACGCTTAACCAAAGACGCAAAATAGAGACATCCTTGTTTGATGGATGCCTCGGTACTTAATGAATTCGGTGGCAACCCGGCTGACTCCGAACTCTGCATCACATCTTCCATTGTGCCACCAGATTCCACTTGAATAATCGCCAAAAGAATCAGGACATATTCTGAGATGTTTGATTCCTTGGCATATTTTTCCACCATTGCTCGGTGTTTCAAAACTTCTTCTGAGACATTACTTCCCCCAGAAGAAGCACCTGAACTATTACTTCCTTCACTGTCTTCCCCAAACAACAAGCCCACACACATCAAGACGACCATAAAGGAGAGTGTCAAGATGGTTAACGAAATGATACTTAATTTCTTTACATTCATTTTTTCTCACCCGACCTTGATTTTGGACGAGGGTTCATTCTTTTTTGTACTTTTTGATTGGTTCGCTTGGGCAGAGTAGACCTCTGTTTCACTTGTTGGAAAGAATTTTTCTTACTTGATGGTTGACTTATTCTTTTTGAAACAATTTCATGACTAGATAGTTTTCGTTTGATTTCGGGATTCGGATTTACTCTCACAATCTGTTTTGGTGCTTCTTTTTTTGGCGCTCTATCTTTTTGAGGTTGGCGCTCTGGTTTTATCGAAACATTTTCCCTTCTTTTCTTATGACGATTACCGGTTTCGTTCAATACTTTGCGCTTTTCAGCCATTTTTTCATCTCTATGTTGTCGTTGTTTTTCTCTCAACTCCGCTCGATTTGCTTTTTCTTGGACAAGTCCGCGCTTGAATTCTTTCGGTGCTTTTTTCGTCTTTTCAATTCCTTTGTGGAAGTTGTATTTCAAGTTGGTCGGCGTATTCCTTACCTGATCCCTTACTTGTTTAGTCTTATCTTTCACCAAAGCTTGGGTATCCAGAACTTTGCCCATTTTTCTCCCAGCCAAATTCATTCGGGATTGTTTCTTATTATTTGAAACTGGATTCTCCTTAGTCGAGTCAGATGGTACCTCGTGATCGTTAGGTAATCGTGAATTCTTTCGTAGAGAAGAACCGGATGGCTTAAATTTGGATTTTGATTGTTCCTTTTCCAACTTATGTCCAACTGCTGCACCACCGCCAAAAGCCAGAGTTCGGATCACATTTCGATTGAGTTGCCGCAATTTACGGTTCATCAACATGTGCGGTTTCCGCATGATGCGCCTTCCCATTGACTGACTATCATTGCTTTGGAGATTGAACATACTCATGATGTCACCTAATTTGAAATAGATACCGGCAAAGGTCACGATTTGCAGGAACGCAACCATAAAGAAAGGATAGGTAGCTGAAATATTGAAAAACATGGTGGAGATACTAAAAGCAGTCGTAATGACTAAGGTAACTCCCGCTCGCATCATAATCGTATTGAATAAACGAATAATCGCCTTCTTTCCCAAGCTCTCATAAGTTGGTAACATGGATAACAGAAAACTAATTGGCAGAAACATGGCGAAAATGATAAAGAGAATTTGGGAGAACAACATAATCCCCGTCAGTAAGAAGACAAAGAATGAGATACCAATATTAAACAACACCAAAAAGACCACGGTCCCTAGTCGGTTCATGGTCTTTGTAATACTTAGATTCGCGTTGTCATTGTCTTCAATTTCAGCTTTTACCGCTTCTTCTCGATCCTTTCCCTTATTTTCATCTGGACTCACAGATAAAATTTTATTGACCCGGTCTTCACCAATTTCTTCTATGTTGGAATCATCAAATTGCAACAAGAGCCAAGGTTGTCGGACTTGAATAGAAAACAAACTATCACGAATCAAATCCACACTGTCTTTTCCTTTGCTTTCCGAATTCGGCACAACGAGCTCTGTTCCGAGACTAAGAGCCGCTTCACTAACATCCGAACTAAAGTTATTGATTTTTGTGATATAGGTAGGCGCATACGCGATAAAGGAACCAGAGAGAAGGAAGATCGTTACAAAGTTAATGACAGCCCGGACTGCTTTGGTAGCTTCTCGCTTTAATAGTCCGATATACGCCACATAGACTCCTAGAGCTAAAATCATTAATAATAGAAATCCAAAATAGAAACCCGAGACCTGTAATCCATTTTCAGTAATACCGGCTAGCGTTTGGATATTTTTCCCAATACTTTCTGCCGTATCCGAAATAAAATCTAATTTGTACGCTTCTTGTACCACATACCCGGTCGCATTTGATAAATACAAACTAACGGTCCAAATGAAATTTGTAATGGCGTAGAGACCGTACATCACACTCTTTCCTAACCCATCGCCCCAGTTCCAAGGCAGCCAGCCCCACGAACTATCTACAAAGAAATCCAATTGATAGTTATCAAGTGAATATTGAGAATAGAGATTGCCAGATTTAACGGTATCATCAACTAATCCAGTTGCTTCCGCTACTGTTCCAATCAGACTCAAAAGAAGTAAAATGGTGCAGAGACTAATTGCAATTATTCCCACAATCCGTAAAAGTTTCTTTTTCATCTCCTCACTCCATTCTCTTTTGAACAGGCGGGCGTGTATCAAAAGCATGGAAGAGTTCTTCAAAGACTGGATGCACTTGTACCACACCAACGCGACCATACAAGTCCTGCATCAAACATTGCCCATTTTCCAAATCTCGCAGACGCTTTTGATTGCTTTCATCTTCTTGATCAAGACCAAAGAATTCGAGTGTCTTCTTGATTTCATGAATATCTGTGCTTCGAAAGGCAAATTTCAGCCCAATGTTGTTTTTCAGACGTTCATCTAATAAATCATCACTATTTTGAGTGACAAAGTAAACGCCGGCATTCATAGCACGGCCAGCACGAACTAGTTTATTCGAAAGAGTTTTTCCTTGTGCGACTTGAAGGAAGCTCCAGGCTTCATCCAAATCCACGATTTTGAAAATTTCTCGATTGCTATGAATAAAATCCAAGGCAAATGTGGAGATAACAATCAACATGGAAACACTAAGCAATTCCATCGTAGTGTACTCTTCAAATGTAGTCTCCGCATCCGGCAAAACCAAATCTGCCACCTGAATGATATTCAATTGTTTCTCTAAACTAATCGATTGTGTAATTGAACCATCTGAAAAAAGTAAATGCGCAAAATCATAATCGGTAAACGATTCAATATGATCAGCAATATTTTCCGCAACTGGTGTCCCATCATTTCGAAGCTCGGTAATGACTTGTAACAACCCACGTTGATTGCTTTGGGTAACGGTTCGAATAGCTTTTCGTAAAACGGGAAATTTCTCTCCATCCCGACTAGAAATTCCAGTTAGAAAAGTCAGAATATCAATTGCTAGACTTTCAGAATCCTTCTTTTTCTTCATGATCACATAGGGATCAAGTAACCCTTGATTTTCTGGTTTACTGGTTAGGTTGAGGATATTAATTTCACTCGCAATTTCTGGTAAGGTTTCTTTCCAGCTACCACGCTCTCCTTTGGGATCAACAATCACCGCTTGACCGCCAAACAGGACAGCATAGTAAACTAAAAGATTATTACTAAAGGATTTCCCACCACCAAGTGAACCAAGAAAAGCGGCGGCCAGTGCATTGGTGACGGAACCTTTGACCCCTTGTGAAGCCAATGCCGGTTTAAGATAAACATTGCGTCCAGTATCCACATTGTAGCCAAAATAAATTCCCTCCAATTCTCCTAACATTTGGGTTGCCCCAAAGCCAAGCCCAGCAAGAAAATCAGAAGTAACATATTGGATATAGTCATTCATGTATCGCTTGCTAGCTGGCAAAAACTCTTCATGAAGTCCCATCATATCGCCAAAGGGACGAACCAATTTTACATTGGTATCATCATAAAAATCTAAAACCTCATCACACCGACGTTTTAATTCATCCAATGATTCTGCACTCACTCGAACAACATAGCTTAATTTGTACATGGATTCTTTGGATTGATCCAACGTTGTTTCTAGTTCATCCACGGAGTCCAACGCATCCAAGACATTGGAATTGGTTTCATTGTCGGACTGGTACGCATGGTTGTCTAAGTCTTTCAGTTCTTTTTTCTTATTGCGAACTGTCGCCAGTGCCTTTTTATTCGTCACGATTTCTACATTCATACTCGTGTCGATTGGGAAAGTGAATTGTTGTTGCTGGTAATAAAAGAGTTCAGAAGATGGAAACTCCATCTCACCGACAATCGTATTAATCGTTAGATAGGCCACATAAGATTCATGATTTTCATGTTCCATGTGTAAGTACCGAGGCTTCTCTTCAATCAAACAGCGACTTGGGCGAAGTAGGTCATAGCGCTTTATCAATGTTTCAGATTTTAGCTTTTTCTTAGACAACTGAAATTCATATTCTTCAAATGGTGTTCCTTTTTCTCCATAAATGTGTTCAATCAAATAAGTTAGATCACTAGGTGTTACTCGTCTTACTTTGAATCTACGAGCCAATTTACTTTCCATCAATTTTTCAAGCTTAGTATACCGGCGAATTTCTTCATTGGATAACGAAACAAAATCACCCATCAAATGATGATTCACTCCATAGACAAACTCTTGAAGTCCGGATAAAAAAGAGTTCTTGAGACTTTTCAGGTTTACTTCTTCGTCTGTGACAATCAGTTTGAAGCCAATAAAAAAGCGATAGTCAATTTGACTATCGCCAATCATCGATACCAATGCATCCGTCTGTAAGTCGATTCTCTGTTTTGCGACTTCTTTCAAACGACCAGTTATCTCTTTTTTCGACCGTTCCTGCGTGGCACGAATGCTGCTTTCTGTCGCAATTTGTAACGCATGAATCTTACCTTCACGATTTTGCGCAATCAATTGGCGAAAGTTATCGTGGACTTGATACTTCTGTTCAAGTGATAAGAAGGAGTAATTGTAAGGGACTAGTTCGTAGTAAGCAAAGCACTCTCCCTCTTGGTTAAAAACAAGATTATTTTCAATATATTTAATCGGGTACATAATTCACACTCCTCACTAGGGTGATTGGTTCATCCCATCGTTTTTTCTGTTCTTTGACTTTCTTTCCTGCAAAAGTAACCTTAAATCGCAAGTGATAACTAATAAAGGATCGTAAAAACCCTAATGGCTTCTTTCCATCAAAGGTCTTTTGCGACATAAACCAAGTGACTGCCACAGGTATGCCCAAGTATTTTAAAAATGCCCCCTCTATCATAGATAGTGGAGGCATATGAGCAAACACAATGACAAACAGCAAGGATAAGACAAACCAAGCCATTTGATTAAAGGTTACAGGAAAAGGCAGCTGAAAGTCATTGATTGCGTAAATGACTTTTTCAACTGCCCAGATACTGGTATAGCTTTTTATTTTTTTCATTAGTTTCACTTCCTAAAAAAGCGCCTGATAAAGACGACTCTGCATGAATATTAATTTTCTTTTTAAAAGTGTATTCCAACTTTCAATCTATCAACTGAGGTTTATCAGACCATAATCTGTGGATTTCTTGGTATCCAGCTGAAGTAATAAAAGTATATCTTTGTTGATATATTCTATCTTGAAAATCACTAAACCGTATTTTTATTTCCCATTTACTCACTGAATCTTTAGGGATACTCATTACTTCGTTATTATATTTCATCCAATATAATTCAAATTCTGTTTTTTTCCCTACTCTTAGAATATCTGTATCAATAGGCGCTGAAACTCCTAACGCATCCAGACTATCATCAATATGTTTTTGAGCCGAAAGTAATGATAATAGATTTACTTCATGGTCGTTTGTGTTGATAGTTTCTTCTAAATACACAAAGTCAATTGAAAAAGCCATTCCCAGACCTTCATTAATAAGCTCAAATGGTAATTTAAAAACATCATTTTCGTCAGACTTTACCATTTTACCAGCAAAACGGTGTTCAGATATTTTGGGTATAAGTTTTAAATAAGGGTAATAACTTAGACGGTCCTGCTCTTCATTTCTTTGTTTTTCATCAGCATATTGTTGCTTTGATAAATCAAGTGATTCCTCATGTTGTCTCTCTTGCTGTTTCATCGCTTTTTTATGTTGTTTATTTGTAAAAAAAAGTGTGATAAAACATACTGCAAATGAAGTTAGTACAGGGACAAATATGTCTATAAATGATTTAAGGTCAAAGTCAAAATTCATAATAATCATAACCTCCAGCATTATATATTTATCAATAATTATATCCCTAAACCTATATCATGAAAATGTTTATCCTATGAATTCAAATGTTCCTCTATTTGTCACAAGTTAATTTCCTTCTAGTTCCAAGTCACGTCCATATGCTTCATAGTCAATATAGTTTTGCAAGTGTGTAGGCACCTCTCCAAAAGCACCTGTTTCTTCAATCAAATAATACGCCACATCACTCATATCGTTACAATCGGGATAACAGATAATATCATCCACATGCTCCACCATTTCCTCAAAAGAGTTGAAGAAAGCATGTTGGATTTCCAAAGCAACTTCACCAATCGGTGTTCCTTCTAGTTCCTCTGCTAAACCACACAACCGATTGATTTCCTCAATTGGTGTATATTCATCAATCTCAAAAGGCAACTCATAATCATGGATCGCATACTCTTCGTATTCGTCATTTAAACCAATCCGTTCTTTCACTTCGTCAAAATCGACAGGTGGGCTAAACCAAGCCCCCACCAATTCACCTTCGTTATATTTTCCAAGGTTCGCAATATATACACGCATCTGCTCCATAATGGTCCCCCTTACGCACCGACAATCCGATTAAACAAGTTGAGTAAGACATCTTTCACACCAGAAGCGTTGAAGACCAGTCCTACCGCAATTAGCGCAATCACCAAAAAACCAATCAGCTTGGAAAACTCACGTTTGAAGCCTAAAAATAAACCAATGACCACAATTGCCAATAAGACTAAAGATTGGGCATTGGTTAAAAACCATTGATATATGGATAGGTAAGTTCCTGATATTATAAATATCTCAAACTTTTCCCCCCATTCACACGGAGCGTGCGACTTTCACCGCACTCCGCGTTCCATCGTGTTTATATTGAAAAGTATTTATGTAGTA
>SKEQ01000756.1_pt1 | contig 19077 bp, 8 predicted proteins | sample 4826751 | NCBI WGS metagenome assembly SKEQ01 (sample SAMN11008805, study PRJNA524170) | human gut metagenome | biome: Human fecal sample; material: Feces; isolation source: fecal sample from pouch patient p44 | host: Homo sapiens | place: Israel: Tel-Aviv | collected 2013-07-11 | reverse complement strand
CAGCCGAAATGAATCTCTTTAACTGTATAATTAAGAGAAGGAAATAAGCCCGCCAAAAGGCGAGCTTATTTAGAATGCTTGTTTATAGGTTATCGCTGAACTACGTTTTCAGGACAGCCCCTTTTTCTCAGCTCTGAATCTGATACTTTCCTTAAGAATTTTATCATAGAAGAACCTTCTAAACGTTACTTAACAGAAAAATTTTGCAATTTCAGATAATAGAGAAATAAGTAATATCATTGCTACAATTCCTAATGGTAATAAATAGAACCAACGTAATGTTTTTGACCACATAACTTTTCGGATAGGTTCAACTTCTTCAATCTTCCCACTGAATTTACCAGGATCTAATTGATACATGAGTTCTCTATTGTTATGTGACCTCATGTTCAAAACCCAATTATATATTTTTCTATATACTTTTTCTGTTCTAAGAAAAAAACCGTCCATATACCAAAAAACCAAGTTAACTACCACTAAAGATGTACACAGTAAAATTAAGTTTATTTTTTCAGGAAGCAAAGCTAATATAACTGCATAGATGGATACGAACCATCCTTTAATCATAAATGAATTTTGGGCCATTCTGGATATACATGCTTGTATCAAGTCAAGTTCTTTATGAAGTTCTTCAACAGAAATTTCTTGTTTGTTGTTCATATTTTTTGTCCTTTCAAAGTACATTAATATTTAAAATATGTTCTTGTTTTTTCTACTATTTCCTTAAAATAATTTATGTATAATAAATCTAAGGGAAATGAATATTTTATATCAAACTTTTTATGCCATTTTTCCAAAACATTTTGATCTATTTTTATCAAGTGTTGTGTAGGTGCATTGTAAGAAATTGTTAAGCTGTCATGTACGGCTTCAGATTGATGACTTTCATTAATTGAATGATACAATTCTGGATTATATCTATAAAGATATAAAGGTTTCTTACGAACTATCTCACTGCATATTAATTCCAAATAAATCCACGGAGAATACGTTATGTCAGTATTTTCTAAACAACTATTTATTGAAATAGAATTTTCTGTGTTAATCAAGAAAACACATTCACATTTATCTATCATCTTTTGAAGTGCAATATTTAACATAGTATTAACATGTTCAGAAACTTTTAAACATTGTTTGTGATCATACAAATAACCACCACCATTACCCTTGGGTCTTTTATTACTATATTTTGCATTAAGCATTTCTGAAATATTTCCAGCATAACACCATACGTTTGAATCGATAAAGCATTTTAGATTAAAAGTATCATTAAGCCATCCTGCAATTGCATTTACTAATTCACTATCTTTACTTGAATGTGACAAAAAAATATCAGCATTTATCTCCGGAAACCAATCTTCCTGTATTTTTGAACCATCGATAATATCATCCTTAATATACTGCCTTAATGCATTCTCTATTCCTCTTCTTTGGGTCTTGAGATGTTCTTCTCCAATTGTTTGATATTCCTGAAAAGATTTCTGTTGTGACTCAAAAAAATGTTGGTCAATTTCTAAATTAAAACCTGCAAACATATATTTACTCTCCGCATTCTATAATTTAAAAATATAGTATTCGTTTTCTTTTTTAAACAGAAAAACTATTGCTGTATAAATACAGTACTCCCCGTTAGAATTTGGTTTGTTATTTATTATCCCCTCATCCAGGGGAAGTACTGTATTGGTCTGTTTAAGAACCTAGCAATAGTTTTTCTTATTTATATATTTCTTTACCCAAAGGATTATTTAACAGTAGCCTTTTTCAGGTTTGACCATGGGCTGAAGACTTTCTTTCCGTCTTCGGATGTTCTGTTGAATGCATGCATTCCAACTACCCATGTTCCCTTTGGTACTTTCTTGAATGTTGCTGTTACTGTACCTTCTTTGAGGTTCAGTACTTTGTGATTGCCATAGTGATATGGACGTGTCTCACCGTTTTCTTTCTTGGAGGATGTTCCAAGTACTACATCGTAACCAGTTGCATTTGCAGCTGCTTTGTATGTTACTTTGATAGTAGATCCGCTTACTGTTACGTTTGTGATAACTGGAGCGTCCGGTGTGATTGCGGATACAACGAATGGATATGCGCTAGACCAGTCGCTAAATACCTTCTTACCGTTTTCGTCACGTTTCCAAGCGTGGCAGTATGCATAGTATGTTCCCTGCTGTACATATTTGAATGTAGTAGATGTCTGAACCTGGTTCTTGCTGATAGAATCATAGTTCTTGTTTGTGATGCAGTCACGGTCTGTGGAGATTACATAGTCGTAACCTGCAGCGCCTTCTGTATCACCGGAAAGGATAGCAGTTGCTTTGTTACCAACAACTTTAACGCTGCTGATCATTGGAGCACCTGGTTTTTCTGTTGGATCTGTCACTACAGCAGAAACAGTCTTAGAACCTGTATAGTTCTTGTTACCTTTTGTTGCAGTTACAGTAACTTTATTTGCAGTAGCATCTTTTGTTACTGTGTATTCGTTAGCAGCAACTTCAACTTTTCCACATTTAACAGTTACTTTATCACCATCTACAGTAACATCTGCGTTTGCAAGGTTGAATTTATCAATACCCCATGCATATGTTAATGTAGAAGTTGTTTTATATCCATTTTTAGCTTTAACTGTAACAAGAAGAGTCTGTTTTTCTGTTGCATTGATCACATCCTTGTTTGCAGATACATCTAAATCATAATCTGTACCTTCTACAAGTGTTCTACCTTTTACAACAATCTTTACAGATGGTTTAACCGGAAGACCTGCTGCATATGTTCCGTTAGAAACAGATACGCATTTGTCAGTAATCTCTTCCTGATTAATCTTAATTAACTGCATCTTGAATACATTTGTAATCTTGTTTCCAGCAGCATCTGTATAAACACCATCTTTTACATCGATACCTACAGCTGTATTAGCAGTAGTCAGATTTCCACCAAATTTTCCTTTTGCAACAGCAAGTACGGCAGCATACTGACCATTGAGACCTTTTTTGCCATATACATTATCTACATACTTGATTTCGTAATCTCTACCTTCTTTTAATGCTTTTCCTACATAAGATAAGGTAGTTTTTGCATATGTATGTTCAGTACCATCATAATCGAAAGAAGGAGATGATACTACAAATCCGTCTCCGTCAACAAATTTGAATGTTGCATTGGAAGGATCAAGCATTTCACCACTGATCTGGAATGTTAATGTTTTTGTTCCGGTAAAGTTTTTATTCTTTGGTGTTAAAGTTACAGTTCCTTCACCAACTTCTTTATTTTCCCCATATGTTAAAATAAAGTTGCTTTCAACATCAATCTTATCTCCATTTAAAGTAAGATCAATCTTATCTGCCGGAATTTCAAGAGTATATCCTTTATATTCCTGAGTACCGATTACACCATTTAATTTAGCTGCATCAGCAGACTGGATAGTGTATGTGATACTTGCAGTTCCTTCATAATCGCTACCAGGAGCAGCAGTGACTGTTAAAGTTGCAGTTCCAGCATTCACGTTATTAGTGTATTTAGTAGTATAGTTAGCCGGATCAATAGTATGTCCACCAATTACAACATCAAAAGCAGGTTTAACTGGCTGTCCATTGTATGTGAAAGAAGTTTCTTTCAGTTTAATATACTCAGACTTTAAAGTAGCATTAGAAATCTTTGAAGTTGCTTCAAGTGATTTGGTATTGGCATTATTAAAATTACTATTAGCTTTAAGAGTAACAGTTGCTTTTACGGATGATTTATTAACATCTCCCCAATCATAGGTTACTGTGTAGTCTTTTCCTTCTGTTAAAGTTAATACTTTATTTGTATTCGGAACTTTAGCTGTTACAACAACACCCATTGCTGCTTTATAATCTTCTGGTTTTGCGCCATTGATCTTTTCAACATATTTGTTTGCTGTTACATCTGAAACAGGTGTCTTGCTGATTGTAAAAGTATAATTTTTAATACTGTTTGCATAACTGTCTTTTCCAATTAAGAACATATTTGCAGTACCAGCATTTGTGTTATTTGCATATGTGATTTCATAATCAGTAGCATTTAATGGAGTACTTCCGATTGTCGGAACACCAATTTCATCAGTTGTAAATGTAACTGGTTCTCCAGTATAATATTTTTTTACAGTAGTATCTGGAATTGTATAACCAGCAGTTGGATTACCGCTCTCTTTTTTATCACTACCTATTTTAAATTCAGCCTTCTTAATATCTGATGTAAAAATAGCTAATTCAGCAGTTGTTTTACCTGTCAGTTTATTACTAGATGTTGTTGCCTTAGGTGTAATTGTTACAGTATATGTTCCTTTAGAAACAGCATTATTTGGTATATCAATATCTACGTAATCATATAAGCCATCCAATGGTTTTTTAGTGTCTTTATCGTAAAAATGATAATTCCCCTTAGCAGGTGCTGCTTTACTATTTGTTGCCTCAATTGGATCAATTGTAACTGTAACTGTGCTTAAGTCACGTGCTACAACTTCTGGAACATTTGTGGACTGGATTTTAGCATTAGCACCAGTACCGCCAATTGTGTAGTTTTTATTTCCATTTTCTGGAGTGGCAAGTTCAATCTTTCCATCTCTTGTGACATTTACATAGCCGTTTTTATCAACTTTAAGATAATCGGATAAGTCAATTGTTTTGGTAGCCTTATCAACTAATGTAATGTCTTCTTTTTTGATTTTCACATCACCACTTGCACTGCCATCAAATTTATAGGATGTATTCTTTAATGTAGCAACCATTTCAGCATTAATCGCACTTGCAGTATCTAATGGTTTAGCTGTGATTTCATAAGTAGCTGTAATAGAACCCTTATATGCAGGTGACTTAGGTGTTAATGTAACTGTAATCTTTTTACCAGTTACGTTAACAAAATCAGTGTTTTCATCATAACCGATGTTATACTTGTCATAAGTAGCTAATTCTGCTGGTAATGCTGCGCTAGAAACCTTTGAATTAAAAGTGATTGTGCTTTCTGGATTCTGAATACTGCCATTATACACAACATTGTTAGCTGTTGCTTCAACAATATCTGCTGTGTTTTTCGCATTCACTGTAATTTCATTGGAAGTATAACTCCATACAATTTTTCCATCTGTATTTTTGGCATATACATATAATGCAATCTTTTTGCCGACCATATCATCTGTAATTGCTCTCTTACAATCCTGTTTGTTTCCAGCTGTAAGAGACACGGCAGAACCTGTAACTTCGTCATCAACTTTCCAATTTACAAATAAACTAGTTGTTTTTGAATCAAGAATTCCATTATCAGTTACAGTAACTGATGTTGTTAAATCACCAGATCCCCATACAACTGTATTATCTGCAGCTGTGCTATTGTACATCATAGGTGTTAAAGTTGCGGTATACTCTTTACCAGTAGAAGACTCAGTTGCAACATCAGCTGTGTTGTCTTCTACAACAGGAGCTTCTGCAACATCATCAGAGAATGCTTCTGCAACAGGAGCTTCTGTAGCAACTGATGCTTCACTGCCATCACTGAACTCAGCAGCCCATACCGGCACATTAGAAGTAGCAAGCATTGCAACAACAAGTGACATACTTAATGTCTTTTTTGCCATGCCCTTCTTTGTGTTTTTAATCTTTGTCATGATTATAGTTCCCCTTTGGGTGGTGGACAGGTTGATTTTGTATGGGGATTTGGTGTAAGGAATGATGATTATTTGTTAAAGTACATGCGTTATATAATTTATAACTAATTTTTTATAGATTTTTATATGAAAATGCATAATTATATTCAAAAAGGTCTGTATTTAATGCGTAAAAAAGCTTTCAATCATATCAGAAAAGATGCGATTGAAAGCTTTTTTCACATTATGTAATAAACTTGCTACTTATTGAGTATAGTTTCATACAGGATTATAAAGGTATCGTTTAGAACTTTAGGCTGTAAGAGTCATTCCCATAGATTTTGCAATCTCTTCCAGTTTATCTGTGGCAAAACCGGTATATTTTTTAATTTTGTCAATTGGTTCTTTATCTTCGAGCATCATTTTGGCAAGGGAGAGATTTTTCTGTTCCACTCCCTGTTCCACAAGTGCTTTTCCAAGATTACACATATCCTGCACCTCGCTTTCAAATTCTTCTGTCATGGCAATGCCGAAATCATCCTGAAGACGGGCTTTCTTCGTTTCCGGGGATATGGAAAGAGAGAAAAGTGTGTTCAGCAGATCAAGAATCTCCAGATCACTTTCTTTATCAGCATCACCCAGATTTACGATCACAACTTCCATAAGGTCATAGCTGTTCGGACTTTCATAAGGTTTCCCCAATATCGTATCTTGTACTGTGTGATAACGGAAGATTCCGTTCCTGCGTTTTTTTGCCGGATCCGGACAGATCCAGATGCTGTAGACTTTCTGGAGTTTTTCATAATGTTCTCCGGTAAAGACAGTCCCATATTGTTCGGATATCATTCTTGCGCAGTAATAGAAACCTCTTGTAACTAACGGATATCCCGGAGTGTCATTTAACTGGATCTCCAGATTGATGATCAGTTGCACCGGTTCTGCATTATCCGGAATGTATGCTCTGAAACGGATGTCATAATATACAGTCTGCTCTTTGATCGCATTTGCCTCAGAATTAAGGCTGTCTATCCGTTCGTTTCCATCCAGTGTTCTGGTATAGTCAGGCTGATCCTGATGTACTGCGCGGCTGGAAACTTCGATGTTGCCCTTTAAGCAGTTTTCACAGATAAACTTAACGCTGTATTGGGAAAATTCTTTTGTACAGGATTTGAGGATCCAGGCAACAACTGCCTTATAGGTTAATAGTTTTTTGGCACATTCGTCATATCTTGCACGTTCTGCGGCAAGATCTATCGTCTGTGCCAGATCTGTCTGATGTATTATGGATGTCACCTCCCTGTCACATATTTTGTATTTATATTTTATCAGAGCTGTTGTTTGTTTACCAGAGAAACTTTTCGACAATTATAGAATAAATTTTGACAAAAAAGAACCCCTATCGTAATGATGATAGGAGTCCTATTTGGGAATTTTTGTTCTTCTTGCTTTATAAAAATTTCTGTATCATTTTATGTAAAGATTACTTTCTTCCCGGATTTTTTCGATGATCTGACCCCAGTAGTGGACATAGGAAAGACCTGCCGTACACATTACAGAGGAACATTCAACGACGGAACACAGTTCGATTCCTCCTACGACCGTGGTGAACCACTCGAATTCATCTGCGGTGCAGGCCAGATGATCAAAGGATTCGATGCTGCTGTAGCAGATATGGAAGTCGGCCAGATCATTGACGTTCATCTCATGCCGGAAGAAGCATATGGAATGGCAGATTCTAACGCCATTTTCACCATGGAAATCGCACAGCTGCCAGGTTCTGAAGATCTGACTGTTGGTCAGCAGGTGTATCTGTCTAACCAGTATGGACAGCCATTTCCAGTTAAAGTAACTGCTAAGGATGAGAAGAATATTACGTTTGATGCAAATCATGAGATAGCGGGAAAAGAACTGAATTTCAGGATTGAATTAGTTGAAGTGAAATAGTTTAACTTGCATGGATATAAAAGAAGACTCTATAAAATCACGATTATGATGTGGATTTATGTGAATCTTCTTTTATATTTATATTTGCATTAATACAATCTTCGATGGTTAGGTTCAAACTGTTTATAATTTTGTTAGGATTTCTTGCAAATTACTTTGCATATTTTTTATAGTTATTAATTTCTTTTTTCTTCTCTTTTAAAATAACTATTATTTGTTTTTTTATTGATTTTAGCATAGCATAAGTTAATTCATCTTTTGATATTTTGAATTCGTCATTCAAACACCGTCTAATACTGCTATTAATTTGCATACCATCCTCTTGTATTTCTTCAATTCCCTTATCAATAAATTTTTTGCAATTATTTAGATACTTGTCACTCATCAAATTATATGGATGCACATTCCCTGCTCCATCTTCCCATTTTCCAAATCCAGCATTAAGATAAGAAAATCCAATTTTTATAGCTATTTTTTGTATATCCTCATAAGAAAAATTCATATTATTATAATCTCCTCGTCACATATTTTAATATTTATATTTTATCAAAACAGCTGATTGTTTACCAGAGAAATTTTTCGGCAGTCACAGGACAAATTAAGACATAAAATGTTCTAATCATATGACAAAAAAGAAAGACTCCAATCAAAATGACTGGAGCTTTCTTTTTTAGGAATCTGTATTATTTACCCAAATGGATTATTTAACAGTAGCTGTTTTCAGGTTTGACCATGGGCTGAAGACTTTCTTTCCATCTTCGGATATTCTGTTGAATGCATGCATTCCTACAGTCCATTTTCCTGCTGGTACGTTCTTGAATGTAGCTGTTACTGTACCTTCTTTGAGGTTCAGTACTTTGTGAGCGCCATAGTTGTATGGACGAGTCTCACCGTTTTCTTTCTTGGAGTATGTTCCAAGTACTACATCGTAACCGGTTGCGTTTGCAGCTGCTTTGTATGTTACTTTGATTGTAGAGCCGCTCCTAAAAGTGTATGTTAGTGTTAACTGAACGCTTCAGACAGGAACAGCTGTCTGAAGCATTCCTATATACTCAATATAGCACACAACTTTCACAGCGTCCATGACAGATTATGTTGATTTAGCGCACGAAATTGCTGATAAAGAAAGACTCCGGTCGCAATGACCGGAGCCTTCTTTTTAGGAATCTGTATTAATTACCCAAATGGATTATTTAACAGTAGCCTTTTTCAGGTTTGACCATGGGCTGAAGACTTTCTTTCCGTCTTCGGATGTTCTGTTGAATGCATGCATTCCAACTACCCATGTTCCCTTTGGTACATTCTTGAATGTTGCTGTTACTGTACCTTCTTTGAGGTTCAGTACTTTGTGATTGCCATAGTGGTATGGACGAGTCTCACCGTTTTCTTTCTTGGAATCTGTTCCAAGTACTACGTCGTAACCAGTTGCATTTGCAGCTGCTTTGTATGTTACTTTGATAGTAGATCCGCTTACTTTAACGTTTGTGATAACTGGAGCATCCGGTGTGATTGCGGATACAACGAATGGATATGCATTAGACCAGTCGCTGAATACTTTCTTACCGTTTGCGTCACGTTTCCAAGCGTGGCAGTATGCGTAGTAGGTTCCCTGCTGTACATATTTGAATGTAGTAGAAGTCTGAACCTGATTCTTGTTTACGGAATCATAATCTTTGTTTGTGATGCAGTCGCGGTCTGTAGAGATTACATAATCGTAACCTGCAGCACCTTCGGAATCACCGGAAAGGATTGCCGTTGCTTTGTTGCCAACAACTTTAACACTACTGATCATTGGAGCATCTGGTTTTTCATCTGCGGCTTTTCCGTCAGCTTTAACAGACTTAGAACCTGTGTAGTTCTTAGATGTGCTATTAGCTGTTACTGTGTATGTTCCATCTCCGTTGTTTTTGGATGTATACTCTGTAGTTGGAACTGGAATATATCCGTTCATAACAGTGACAACACCATTGGTAACTTTAACATCACAATCTTTGATATCTTTCTTATTAATACCCCATGTGAGGTCTTTTTCTTCTGATCCAGTATAACCATTAATTCCAGTAACCGTTACTTTATAAACTTTACCATCTGTAACATTTACAAAGTTGACACCGCTTGGATCCTTATGACCATTTGCTTCTAAGGTAAGGGTATAATCTTTACCTTCAACAAGAGTATTTCCATTAATCTGAACAAGTACACTAGGTTTAACCGGAAGTCCACCAGCATATGTTGCATCCTGAACATAAACATTTTGTTTTACAAATTTTACATTCTTAATTGCAAATGCTACATAGTCAACAACGCCTTTAATGGTTGTTCCATCTGCTGTTGTGAACTGTTTAGTTCCAGTATATCCGGAGCCGTCTTTTGCAACAACGTATACATATGCAACGTTACAATCAATTCCTTTATGTTTTGCATTAGATTTTTTACCGGAAATGTTATCGATGTACTTAACTTCAAAATCATCTGCTGTTGCTTTAGAAACTTTGGAAGAAGATGTAATATTCTGCAGAGCAGTGCTTACAAATGTTTTAGCTGTTCCATCAAAGTCAAAGTATCCATTATCTTTAACTGATGTTTCCAATACTTCAGCAGCTGTAGCTGTTCCATCTGTTTTATTTAATTTATAGTCAGAAGTAACATCTTTTCCATTTTTATTATAAAGTTTTAAGTTTGCTGTTACAGTTTCTTTAATGATGTTGAAGTCTGCTGTAATGTTGGAACCAGTGAAATTCTTATTTCCATCAACCGGTTTTAATACAACAGTTCCTTTTCCAGAGATATTTTCACCGTAGCTTACAATCTCAAACTGGTTGGTGACATCATTGCCGTTTAATGTAGCTTTGAATGTACGCGGTCTGACCTGTCTTCCAGTGTACTGGCATTCACTGACATCTGTAAATGTAACTTTTACATCTGATGTATTTGCCGGTGTGATTGTGAAGTTAGCAGATGCAGTTCCGGAATATTTTCCTGTAACACCCTTTACAGTTACTGTACCAGTTCCAACTTCTTTATTATTTGTAATGCTTACCTGTTCGTATTCACCTTTGGTATCATATATAGCTTTATCATACAGAGCAATTGCTCCATCAAGTACTGTATATGTAGGAGTGATATTACCGCCGGTATATACATAGCTGGATGGATTGATCTTGATCATATCACTGGTAATAGCTTTTTCAACAATCTCTGACCATTTATCAGCGCTAGTTGTTTGAGGCATTTCAACTACTGTATTAGCACCCTTATCACCGGCAAAGTTAGGATTTTTAATAGTAATCGTTGCTTTGATATAGTCATGAAGTTCATTGGTTCCCTCAGTACTAGGTGCTTTTGGATGATTATCTGAGTTTGGTCCATCAACGTATTCATATTTTACAGTGTAATCGTCAGCACTTAAGCCTTTAACAATCTTTCCGGTTGCATCTTTTGCTGTTACTACTAACTGAACTTTGTAATCACTTGCCGGACCATTTCCTTTATTGTATGTAACTGTTTTTGGTACAGTCACAGAATCAGCAGACACAGTTAATGGCTTAATTTCAAATGGAACTTTATAAGTCTGACCTGCGTAGGAAGAATCACCTTTTACTTTAATTTCTACATATCCGTAGGTTGTAATGTTACCATTTTTGTCATATTTGGAAGCTTCAACATTATTTGAATATCCTGTGATTTCCCATTCGTCATCTTTTAAGGTTTCATTAGCAACAGTACCATTTACATTAGAAATTACAAGTTTTCCAAGCTCTTCTTTGGTAGGTTTAAGCTCTGTTCCTGTATAGTATGGAGCATATGTATTTGTGAAAGAAGCTGTTGCAATTACGTTGCTTGCTACTCTTACTTCCAGAATCTGACCATTCTTGCAAGTTGGATTGGACTGTTCATTAGCAGAAATAGTGACGATATAGGTACCAACTTTATTAAAGGATTGTGTACTTGTTACAGTCTGATTGTCTGGATCTTTAATAAAGAGAGTATAATCAGAGTTATTTCTAAGTTTTAACTCTGTTCCAGATTTATCTTTAAATACCAGATTATACTGAGCAAACTGATCTACGCTTGTTCCCTGTGGTACACGACCATATTTTAATGTAATAGATGTTGAATCAGCGTTTAAATCGCGTTTGGTAATTTCAACATTCTGATTAAGAGCAACTCCAGAAGTGGTTAAAGTCATTTCTTTCTGTGTGTCGTCATAACCAGTAACACCAGCAAAGTCAAAGTTCTTTAATTTTGTTGTATCTAAAATAACCTTTACGTTAGCCTGATCAGCAGGTGCTGTAGTAGCTGTTTCTGCTTTCTTAACAGCAGATGATAAATCCACACCAGCTAATTTATCTGCTTTTTCTTTAAAGGATACTTTATCAGTTGGAACAGAAATAGCAGCTCCTGTGTACTGATAGGAAAGACCTTCTGCTACACTTAAATCAAAATCACTGGCATTAAATGTTTTTTTCTGTACTTCAAGCTCTTTAGCAGAGATGGTGCCAGTATATGGAGAATCTGCTTTAGCAGTTGCAGTTACTGTTAATTTTTCATTAGCATTTTTAGCAGTTTTTGTTGCAGCTACATCAAAATATTTTAATACAGTTGCAGCAGTCCATGTACTTCCTGAAACTCCTGGTACAGTATCACCTTTTGTAACTGTGAGAGCTGCTCCTGAATTGACTAATTTTACAGCATTATCACTTCCATCTGCAGTATTATCTGTATAATAGAAATCTTTTCCATTATACTCAAGATCATTGCTTGTTTTATTTAAGTTGAGTGTACCTTCAATAGCGCATTTATTAATAGTTGTTTCTCCAATAACAGTTGGTGCAATATTGATGTCATCTGGATTTTCATTATTGTATACATACAGCTCCAGTGTTTTTCCAGCATATTCACTCCAGTCAATATGGCGAGCCTGTGATGCTGTCCAACTGGATGCATCAGCAAAATCTGGAATAAAGGACATTTTGTCTGTAGTGTTATCGGATGCTACACGGTCTGTGAATATAGCATTTGTTGTTCCTTTAACTCTCCATCCAAAGTAATAATCTTTTAATTCTTTTACATCGCTGCCATCTTTATATTTAATTGTACCTGATACAGCAACCTTTTCATTAGCACCAAAAGTTGCACTTTTGGTAATTGTAACATCATCAAGAATCAAATCTCCTGCTTCGGTAACTGTAGCAGCATCTGTTGTATCTGCTTCAGTGGTATCTTCTACAACCGGAGCTTCAGCAACATCATCAGAGAATGTTTCAGCAACCGGAGCTTCGGTAGCAACTGATGCATCAGAACCATCACTGAACTCAGCAGCCCATACCGGCACATTAGAAGTAGCAAGCATTGCAACAACAAGTGACATACTTAATGTCTTTTTTGCCATGCCCTTCTTTGTGTTTTTAATCTTTGTCATGATTATAGTTCCCCTTTGGGTGGTGGACAGGTTGATTTTACGGAGGATTTTTTGTATATAATTGATATTGACGAGCAGAGTATATGCGACAGATGATTTATAACTGGTTTTTTATAAGCTTTTTTCGTTAAAATACATAGTTATATTCAAAAAAGTCTGTATTTAATGCGTAAAAAAGCTCCCAATCATATCAGGAAGATACGACTGAAAGCTTTTTTTGCTTTATGTAATGAACTTGTTTCCTGTTAAGTATAGCCCACAGAGCCATAAAGATATTCTTTTAGAACTTTAGGCGGTAAGAGTCATTCCCATGGATTTTGCAATCTCTTTTAACTTATCTGTAGCAAAACCAGTATATTTTTTAATCTTATCAATTGGTTCTTTATCTTCTAGCATCATTTTTGCAAGGGAGAGATTTTTCTGTTCTACTCCCTGTTCCACGCCTTGCTCAATGCCCTGCTCCACAAGTGCTTTTCCAAGATTACACATATCCTGCACCTCGCTTTCAAATTCTTCTGTCATGGCAATGCCGAAATCATCCTGAAGACGGGCTTTCTTCGTTTCCGGGGATATGGAAAGAGAAAAGAGTGTGTTGAGCAGATCAAGGATCTCCAGATCACTTTCTTTATCAGCATCACCCAGGTTTACGATTACAACTTCCATAAGGTCATAGCTGTCCGGACTTTCATAAGGTTTCCCCAATACCGTATCTTGTACTGTGCGATAGCGGAAAATTCCGTTCCTGCGTTTTTTTGCCGGATCCGGACAGATCCAGATGCTATAGACTTTCTGGAGTTTTTCATAGTGTTCTCCAGTAAAGACAGTCCCATACTGTTCAGATATCATTCTTGCGCAGTAATAGAAACCTCTTGTAACTAACGGATATCCCGGAGTGTCATTTAACTGGATCTCCAGATTGATGATCAGCTGCACCGGTTCTGAATTGTCCGGAATGTATGCCCTGAAACGGATGTCATAATATACCGTCTGTTCCCTGATTGCATTTGCCTCGGAATTAAGGCTGTCTATCCGTTCGTTTCCATCCAGTGTCCCAGTATGGTCAGGTTGATCCTGATGCACTGCTCGGCTGGAAATTTCGATGTTTCCCCTCAAGCAGTTTTCACAGATAAACCTAACGCTGTACTGGGAAAATTCTTTTGTACAGGATTTGAGGATCCAGGCAACAACTGCCTTATAGGTTAATAGTTTCTTGGCACATTCGTCATATCTTGCACGTTCTGCGGCAAGGTCTATCGTCTGTGCCAGATCTGTCTGATGTACTATGGATGTCACCTCCCTGTCACATATTTGGTATCTATATTTTAGCAGAGCGGCAGTTTATTTGCCAGAGAAACTTTTCGACAATTTTTGCTCTGATAAATACAATATATCTATATAATGTACTCTATAAGGTGGACACAATAAGTAAAATGAATACCGTAGTTTTTATTTAGCGGACAAATTTAATGCAATACAGGAACAACCGGAAAGAAAATTGGCGAAAATGCAATAAATCGCATGTGAAAAGCAATGCTTTATTAGTGCTTTTGTATATATAAAGACATAAATTATTTTTTCTTACGATAAAATAATCTTTTTTGTCCGTTAAATACAGATCAGTTATCCATATGAAAAAGAAAGGCTCCGGTCGCAATGACCGGAGCCTTCTTTTTAGGAATCTGTATTAATTACCCAAATGGATTATTTAACAGTAGCTTTTTTCAGGTTTGACCATGGGCTGAAGACTTTCTTTCCGTCTTCGGATGTTCTGTTGAATGCATGCATTCCTACAGTCCATGTTCCCTTTGGTACGTTCTTGAATGTAGCTGTTACTGTACCTTCTTTGAGGTTCAGTTTCTTGTGAGCGCCATAGTTGTATGGACGTGTCTCACCGTTTTCTTTCTTGGAGGATGTTCCAAGAACTACATCGTAACCAGTTGCGTTTGCAGCTGCTTTGTATGTTACTTTGATAGTAGATCCGCTTACTTTAACGTTTGTGATAACTGGAGCGTCCGGTGTGATTGCGGATACAACGAATGGATATGCGTTAGACCAGTCGCTGAATACCTTCTTACCGTTCTCGTCACGTTTCCAAGCGTGGCAGTATGCGTAGTATGTTCCCTGCTGTACATATTTGAATGTAGTAGAGGTCTGAATCTGGTTCTTGTTTACAGAAGCGTAATCTTTGTTTGTGATGCAGTCACGGTCTGTGGAGATTACATAGTCGTAACCTGCAGCACCTTCTGTATCACCGGAAAGGATAGCAGTTGCTTTGTTGCCAACAACTTTAACGCTAGTGATCATTGGAGCATCTGGTTTTTCATCTGCGGCTTTTCCATCAGCTTTAACCGTCTTGGAACCTGTGTAGTTCTTGGAGGCGCTGTTAGCTGTTACTGTGTATGTTCCGTCTCCGTTATTCTTGGATGTGTACTCTGTAGTTGGAACAGGAACATATCCGTTCATAACAGTTACAATACCGTCAGTAACTTTAACATCACAGTCTTTAATATCTTTTTTGTCAATACCCCAGTCAAATTTGCTAGATAAAGATCCTGTATAACCACCTTTACCTTTTACAGTAACTTTGAATGGTTTTGCAGCTGTAGCATCTGTGTAATGGTTTCCGTCAACTTCACCTTCAACTACTAACTCATAATCTTTACCTTCAACTAAAGTATTTCCATTAATCTGTACAAGAACCTGAGGTCTTACCTGAAGTCCACCAGCATATACGCCGTTAGTAACAGTGACATTTTTGTCAACAAACGCTACATTCTTGATTGCAAATGTGATGTAATCTACAACACCTGTAATTTTAGTTCCAGGAAGTGTTTTGTTTCCTGTATATCCGCTTCCGTCTTTTGCAACAAGATATACATATGCAATATTGTAATAATTTCCCTTATTGTCTTTTAATCCGGATTTTTCGCCTGCAATATTTTCATAGTATTTAACTTCAAGATCATTAGCAGTAGCTTTTGTAGCAACTAATCCACCATCATTGCTGTCTACTTTCTTGATATCTTTGATTGTAGTAGCAGCAAATGTCTTTTCTGTGCCATCGAAATCAAAGGATGAGCCAGTATAATTACCGGTTGTATTAGTTACCTTGTAATTATTTGTTACATTAACACCATTTTTATTATAAATATCTAACTGAGCTGTTACAACTTCTTTTACAATATTAAATTCAGCTGTAATATTCGCACCTGTAAAGTTTTTGGTTTTAGAAGTTGGTTTTAATTCTACAGTACCTTTACCGGAAACGTTCTCACCATATCCAACAATCTCAAACTGATTTGTAACATCGTTTCCATTTAAAGTAACTTTAAATGTACGAGGTCTAACCTGTTTGCCTGTATAAGTCTGATTATCAATTGTCACTTTAACGTCATTTGTGTTTGCCGGAGTAATTTCAAATGATGCAGAAGCTGTTCCTGAATATTTATCATTTATACCTGCTACAACGACTTTAGCTGTACCAACATTTAGGTTGTTGTCACAACGTACATATTTGTACTCACCTTTTGTTCCATAGTCAGCCTGATTATACAGTACAGTAACTCCATCAATTACATAGTAATTAGGAACAATTGCTGCTCCGGTATATGTATAGCTGGATGGATTAACTTTAACCATGCTGTCTGTCAGAGCTTTAGCAACGATTTCTGTTTTATCTGCAAGAGTCAGTTCGGTTCCGTAAACGGTAGTACCACTAACTGTATCCTGTGTTCTAAAGTTTTTATTTGTAATAACAATTGTAGACTGAATGAAGTTATGAAGGTCATTTTTTCCATTGCTAGCTGTTGCTGTATAAGAACCATTAGCGTTTTTCTGTCCTGCTTTGTATTCATATTTTACAGTATAATCATTAGCAGTTAAAGCTTTTACAATTGTCTTTTTGTCTGTATCTTTGGCAGTTACAGCAAGCTGAACTTTATATTCGTCTGCTTTAGTATAATCCTTTTCATAGGAAACTGTTTTCGGTACAGTAACTGTATCTTTAGAAACAGTTAATTGCTGAATAATAAATGGAATGTCAAATGTTCTGCCCACATAGTCACTACCACCAGTTACTTTAATAGTAACAGTTGGAACGGTACCTTTCTGAGCCGCATTTGCATCAACATTGTTCTTATATCCTACGATTTCATAAGCTGCCGGTTTGATGGTTGCAACTTTCTCAACATCAGGACGACCAGCTACTTTACCGTAAACATCAACATCACCTAAAATAGTTTTGTCTGGTTTAATCTCAGAACCTGTATAGAAATACTGTGTCTTGGTAAGATTATCACTTTTTGCGGAAGAAACAGCACTTCCGACAATAAATGTAAAGTCAACAGAATTTACGCAGTTACCATTTGTTGTAGCAGCAACTGTAGCGGTATAGGTCCCCTGTTTAAAAGTATCATTGGCTTTCATAACAGTATTGCCATCTTTTACTTCAATAGTGTAGTCAGTTTTGTTAAGCTTTAATTCTGTCCCATCTGCTGTAGCGAATGCAAGATATTTCCAAAAATCTTTTACTGCAAGTCCCTGAGGAACGCAGTCCAAAGCTTTTTTATTAAATGCAAGGCTAACATTTACTTTACTTAAATCACGTTTTTTAATTGTTACCTGATATCCTGTCGTGTTATCGGTTTCTAAAGTGTTTTTTATTGAAATATCAAAGTTATTTACTTTATCAGCATTTAAGCCAACTGTAACTTTTGGAGTTCCATTAGCATCAGTTGCAGGTATTGATGCTGATTTAATAACATCCTGCGGTAATGTAGCATCAGCATAGCCTTTTTGTTCTTTTACAGTAAGTTTATCAGTCGGAATAGCAATAGGATTACCTGTATATTCATATTCCAAATTTTCTTTTAACTCTGCATTAAGGAATGATTCTGCTTTTTTATCACCCTGACGTTTTACGACAGTTACTTTTGTTGTAAATTCTCCGCTTAATCCAGAATTAGCTTTTGGTGTAACACGAATAGTCATTACATCACCGGCATTCTGAACAGAATTAGACACTGCTACATCATATTTGTTATAATCAATCGGAGTATTTCCTGTTCCATCTGTTCTGGAGATACCAGAAATGGAAATAGAATTTTCATCTGTTGAATCTTTGCTGAAGGAATAAATTTTTCCTGTATACGCAATGGTATATCCATCTGTTGTCTGTTTAAAAGTACCTTGATTAGCATTTTGTCCATCTAACTGTAATTCAATGGCACCTGTTACTTCTTTTTTCTCCAGTGTAAATGATGCAAGAACTAAATTATCGATTTTAGCAGCAGCGTCATCTCTGAAAATATATAACTCAATAGTCTGCCCAATTGCAGGTGTCCATGTATTACCATAAAGATTCTGACTCATTGAAGCTACGGAATTGTTATTTACTGTTCCAGTTAATAAAGCATCTGTATGCCCTTTAATTCTGTATCCAAATGAATAATTTTGTAATGGTGTATTATCAGATTTTTTTACAATCTTTCCACCTACGGTAAGTTTATTACCAAATACAGCTTTTCCATCTAATTTACTTCCACCATCTAATGTAAATGTAAGTCCAGATACATCAAGGTCGCTAGCTGTGATTGCATCTGCAGTAGCAGTATCTACATCTGAAGTATCTTCTACAACTGGAACTTCTGTTTCATCAGCAGTAAATGCATCTGCTTCAGTAGCAACTGATGCGTCAGATCCATCGCTGAACTCAGCAGCCCATACCGGCACATTAGAAGTAGCAAGCATTGCAACAACAAGTGACATACTTAATGTCTTTTTTGCCATGCCCTTCTTTGTGTTTTTAATCTTTGTCATGATTATAGTTCCCCTTTGGGTAATGGATAGGTTAATTTTTGATTAAAAAGCACATTCTCTGATTAGAAATTCATGCACAACCCTGAAAAAATAGTTATTTATAACTGCCTTTTTTACGTATTAGAGCGGTATTTTTGTAGTTATATGCTCTTTTACAGCTGACGAAATAAAAAAAAGAACAAATTAAACAAATCGACTCTGCACTTTTCAGATTTTTAATAATTTTTATAGTTCCTTTCGTGGAAACAAGGTAATAATTATGCTATATTGATAACAGAAATAAATCAACGGGAGGTGCTGG
>SKEQ01000634.1_pt2 | contig 19318 bp, 19 predicted proteins | sample 4826751 | NCBI WGS metagenome assembly SKEQ01 (sample SAMN11008805, study PRJNA524170) | human gut metagenome | biome: Human fecal sample; material: Feces; isolation source: fecal sample from pouch patient p44 | host: Homo sapiens | place: Israel: Tel-Aviv | collected 2013-07-11 | reverse complement strand
CTCAAGATGAGATATCCCATTCTTTAAGAAGTAAACCCCCTTGAAGACGACGAGGTAGATAGGGCAGAGGTGGAAGTGTGGTAACACATGGAGCTGACTGTTACTAATCGGGTGAGGGCTTGACCAACCAGCCGAGGAAGCGGGCAAGGCAGGTAAGGGTCATACGGGAGCAAGCTTGCTTGTGGACGTATGAGCATTAGCTGACTTGAACATTTGCGAAGCAAATGACATCGAACGACGGAGTCGTGAGATGACCCCCGCTGGAGTAGCCTAAAAGAACAGGCGATGCAGCGCAAGCTGCGATCCCGTGAAAAAAGGCAAATCGGCACGCAGGTTAAATTTGATTCAACAAAAACGATTAACCATCAACAAACATATGTATGTAGTTTTTAAGGTACAAACCTTAATAAATAATCCTCCTTAGCTCAGTCGGTAGAGCATGCGGCTGTTAACCGCAGTGTCGTTGGTTCGAGTCCAACAGGGGGAGTTTTTTTATGCCTGTAAACAGAGTGCTGTTTACAGGCATATTTATATTTTCACATAATATCTGTTTTAACTGAATCGGGCAAGTCTCCTGCGGGATGGCGAATCCTCAATCTGCAGACAAAATCCAGAAATTCAGTTTACTCTCATCATACTCGATCGAGGCTCTTTTTCCTGCAAAAAAATTCTCCAGAACCTGATACATTTCATCAAAATGTCCTTCACATGCACAATTCCCAAGCGGTTCGATCCAACAGGATTGTTTTCCACAAGCATCACGAAGATGAATGCGAAAATGAAGTCCCTGATCTTTAAGTAGTCCATTTAGTTCAATGATATCATTAAAAGAAATACAATACATAAAATCAACCTCCCGTCAAATAATTATTGTGGTTAGAAATATCATAGCAAAGAAAAGAAAAACAGGCAATACAGATGCCGGTTTTCCGACAACAGACTGGAAACTGTTTTCAAATCATGTTAAAATATATACTATAGTAAATTTTGTCAGTTCCCAGACATTTTGGTAATCAGATAAAAAATCATCTGATTCACTTAAGAATAATTATAAGAGAAAGAAGCAGACAGATAAGAATGGAAATATTTGATATCATAGATGAAAACGGAAATCCCACCGGAAAGACCGTAGAACGGAGCATTGCCCATGCAGAGGGAATCCGCCATCGCACTGCGCATATCTGGATCATCCGCCGGAAAAATGGAAGAACAGAGATCCTTCTTCAAAAAAGATCCAGAAACAAGGATTCTTTTCCAGGAAAATTTGATACTTCATCTGCAGGCCACATACAGGCAGGGGATGAACCGTTGGAATCAGCATTGCGGGAACTAAAGGAAGAACTGGGGATACATGCAGTGCCAGAAGATCTGCAGTTTGCAGGAAAATTCCCGATATCTTTTGCCAAAGAATTTCATGGAAAAATGTTCCGGGATGAAGAGATTGCCTTTGTTTATATCTACGATCATCCGGTAGAGATCGATCGTCTTACACTTCAGAAAGAAGAAGTAGAAGAGGTACAGTGGTTTGATCTGGAAGAAACGTATCAGCAGTGCAGACAGCACAGAGATAAATTCTGTGTTCCATTAGGAGGCCTGCAGCTTGTGCGGGAATTCATAAAAAATAACAACAATAACGAATATAAAGGAGAGAAACAGTCATGAGAAAAGATTTTGGTGCAAAACCTTATACCTATCCACAGCCAGTATTAATGATCGCCACATATGGCGAGGATGGCAAACCGGACGTTATGAATGCTGCCTGGGGCGGAATCAGTGATGATAAGGAAATTTCCATCTGTGTCAGTGAGAGTCACAAAACAACCGAAAATATTCTGAAAAAAGGCGCTTTCACAGTAAGCATGGCGGATGTGGATCATATGACAGCCTGCGATTATGTGGGAATTGTTTCCGGAAACAAAGAGCCGGATAAATTTGCAAAAGCCGGATTTACAGCAGAAAAGTCCGAAAAAGTAGATGCCCCCATCATCAAAGAGCTTCCCATCTGTGTAGAATGTAAACTGAAAAGCTACGACAAAGAAACCTGCCGTCTGGTTGGTGAGATCGTAAATGTCAGCGTGGACGAACGTGTTCTGGACAAAAACGGAAATGTAGATGTAGCAAAAGCTGCACCAATCACGTTTGATCCGTTTAACAACGCATATATCCGTCTTGGCGAAAAGGTGGGCGATGCTTTTAAAGCTGGAGCTGCATTGAAATAAATAATATTTATGGAAACAAAAAAGTCTCTTTAAGAAGAAAGGATTGAAAAACCTGCCTTCTGGAAGAGACTTTTTTTATAATATTCCAAACTCTTTAACCAAATCAAGTAAGTCCCCTGCGGGGTTGCGAAAAGCAATAAGCAGTGGGTGGGGACTTGCTTGTATCAGGAGGAGTGCAAGCTCCTCCTGATAAACTGCGGAGCAGTTATTTGGTGTAGAGCCACGTAGCGAAGCGGATTGCGAATATCCGCTTGACATGCCTGGAAAATCCCGTCCTGATCATTACTTTTTGTTATAAAAGAAACAGCAGATGAAGCTACAGATCATATATGAACATAACAGATTCACGAAAAAACTTCGGATTATTCAGAAATTTCATGCTTGTATGTAAATATACGATATGATAACATAATCCATATATTATTTTTTGTAAAAAACATACAAAAAGGAGGAGCTGCCATGCGCCCAATGAGAGAAAAAATGCATACAGGAGAATTATATCTCCCTAATGACGATGAAATCTTTCAGGATCAGATCAGGAAACTGGACAGGCTTTATGATTTCAATATGACACGCCCTATACAGCTGGATAAAAGAAATGCTGAAAGAGATGTTTGCGGAGATTGGTGAAGATTGTTATATCGAGCCACCGCTTCACGCCAATATGGCAGGTGCATATGTCCATTTTGGAAAAAATGTCTATGCCAACTTTAACCTGACACTGGTAGATGACGGTCATATTTATGTTGGCGATTATACCATGATCGGTCCAAATGTGACCATCGCAACTGCGGGGCACCCGATCTTACCGGAGCTTCGTGAAAAAGGATATCAGTATAATATGGAAGTTCATATCGGTAAGAACTGCTGGCTGGGATCTGGAGTTGTTGTGTTACCGGGAGTTACTATTGGTGATAATGTTGTAGTTGGGGCCGGAAGTATAGTAACGAAGGATCTGCCTTCCAATGTGGTTGCAGTCGGTAATCCATGCAGGGTGCTGAGAGAAATGAATGAGCGGGATAAAGAATATTATTTTAAAGACAGAAAAATTGATTATTCTGAGATCGTTTAACCAAATCAAGTAAGTCCCCTGCTTCAATTGCGAAAAGCAATAAGCAGAGGGCAGGAACAGAGGCGTAAGCTTTTGCACATCAACAGATAATGCCGGGAGCAAAGGTCGAATGATCTTATGAAATATGAAACAGGTGGATGAGAACAGGAATGGATGAGGACCTGTCTGATGCTGAAAGAAAAGAGGAAAAATTATGGGAATGAATGAAACACCGTCAGCAGACCGTGTACATATCGGTTTTTTTGGCAGAAGAAATGCAGGAAAATCCAGTATTGTAAATAAAGTGACAGGTCAGGAACTTGCTGTGGTTTCCGATGTTAAAGGAACTACCACGGATCCGGTGAGCAAGGCCATGGAGCTGCTTCCAATGGGACCGGTTGTAATTATTGATACGCCGGGTATTGATGATGAAGGACATCTTGGAGAACTTCGAGTCCGAAAGGCAAAACAGGTACTGAACCGTGTGGATGTGGCAGTTCTTGTTGTGGATGCTACCCTTGGAAAAACCAATGTGGATGAGGAGCTGATCCACATTTTTAAAGAAAAGGAAATTCCGTACCTGGTTGTATACAATAAATCCGACCTTCTTTCGGAAAATCAGAAAATAAATGCGGATTTTCCGGATCGGAATCAGGAACCCTTCATTTACGCCAGTGCGGCAACAGGTCAGAACATCTATGAACTGAAAGAAAAGATCGCATCTCTTGCAGTAACCGATGATCTGAAATTACGTCTGGTAGGAGATCTCCTGGAGCCGTCAGACTTTGCGGTTCTTGTAGTACCGATCGATAAAGCCGCACCAAAAGGCCGCCTGATCCTTCCACAGCAGCAGACAATCCGGGATGTGCTGGAGGCTGGAGCAGCAGCCATTGTGATCAAAGAGAATGAGCTTTCCAATACTCTGGAAACTCTGGGTAAGAAGCCAAAGCTTGTGATCACAGACAGTCAGGTTTTTGCAAAGGTCAGCAAAGAAACACCGAAGGATATCTGGCTCACTTCATTTTCAATTCTGTTTGCCAGATTTAAAGGAAATCTGAAAACAGCGGCAGCCGGGGCAGCAGCCATTGACCGGCTGAAAGACGGAGATAAGATCCTGATCTCCGAAGGCTGCACCCATCACAGACAGTGTGATGATATCGGAACGGTTAAACTTCCACGCTGGATCCGTAATTATACGGGAAAAGATCTGGAATTTGAGTATTCCTCAGGAAGAGAGTTCCCGGAGGATGTAACGAAATACAGCCTGATCGTGCACTGTGGCGGATGTATGCTCAACGAGCGGGAAATGCGCTACCGTCAGAAATGCGCCCTGGACCAGGAAATCCCCATTACCAATTATGGAATTGCCATTGCTTACATGCAGGGAATCCTGAAACGATGTGTGGAAATGTTCCCGGATGTAAGAAAAGAGCTGGATGTTTAAAGATATTTTGAATTTATGAAGCAGCTGTTTTTTGTACAGAATTTATTTTCTGTGCAGAGAGCAGCTGCTTTTTGCATACTCATTTATAAAGCAGAAAAAATTTTGAAAAAAGATAGTTTAATTTAACTCAACTGATTGGCAAACAAAGAAAGTTATTTTAAAATAACATTGTTATTAAATAACGGCGTTATTGAATAAAGGAGACAAACATATGAGACCTGTAAATGAGAAACTGGCGGCAGATCTTCTGGAAGCGGGAAAGCAGGAATTTCTGGAAAAAGGTTTTCAGGGAGCTTCCATGCGCGGGATTGCATCCAGACTGTCTGTGACAACCGGTGCACTGTACCGCTATTACACAGATAAGGAATCTCTCTTTGATGTACTGGTAGAAGAATCGGCCAGAGTACTGGAGGAGAGATACCGTGCTATCCAGAAGGGATTTGCAGACCAGCCGGTGGATGCCCAGGTCCAGACACTTCCGGAGGTGTCTGACGAAGGCTATTCCTGGATGGTGGAATACATTTATGATCATTTTGATGCATTTAAGCTGATCGTATGCTGTTCCACAGGAACCCGCTATGAACACTATCTGGATGTCCTCACGGAGATTGAAGTCAATTCCAGTATTGTCCTTATAGAAAAAATGAAAGCAGCGGGTTATCATCCGGAAGAACTGGATGAAAATCTGATCCACATGGTAGCAAGCAGCATGTTTAACGGCATGTTTGAGACAGTACGCCACGACATGCCCAGGGAAAAAGCCAATTCCTACATGAACAGCCTGCGGGAATTTTATTCTGCCGGATGGTTCCGGCTGCTGGGGATCCGTGGATCATGAAAAAAGGAGTTGATACATATGGAAAAAAAAGAACCTTCTCCGATATCGGTAGTATGGGGATGGGCAGAAAAATATCACAGTAAATTTTATGGCTCTGTAGTTCTGGCTGTACTTGGTGTGGCAGGAACCATGCTGGCTTATTTCAGCATTGCGGCAATGATCCGCATCCTTCTGGAAAACGGGGATTTCAGTCAGTGCCTGCCATGGTGCGGATTTCTCCTGATCGGTTAATAAGGGGTATTGCCGGCGGTTCTTAGCGACTGCCGGCAATACACGTTCAGGGGATGTTTACAATTCCGAAAGAAAGTGCTATAGTACTAGAGTTTGTATTTTTAAAATATAGAGGAGTTATAAATAATGATCGACCAGACACTTGCACAGGCTCTGCAAAAAGAAATTCCCATACTTACAGCCCAGATCCGCAGCCTTTATGCGGAATTTGATAAAAAATTTCATCTCAATGGAGCGAAGATTCCCATTACCTTTGGTATGGAGCCAGATCTTCTGGGATCCTATACAAGAGGCAGTTACCACGAAAAAGAGCATTTTCATTTTTCCCTGCTGTTTATCGGCTACGCGGTAAAAAATCCTCTGAAAAAAGAGGACAGGCTGGACCTTTACAAACATGAATATGCCCATTATATGCAGCATAATTTTCACATTCCCCAAGAGTATCAGTGGCAGCACGGAACCCACGGAAGTGCCTGGAAATACTGCTGCTCCCTGACCGGCGCGGCGCCAACGCCATATTATAAGGCAGGGGAAGCCCTGATGAAACACGACTACGAGAAAAAGCTCCGAAGCCCAATCCATGACCGGACAGTAACAGTACGGGATACTTACCGGAGAAAGCAGCAGCATGAAAATACCCGGAACAGCATTGTGCGCTACGAGATCGGAGAAGATGTGAGCCATCCGAAATTCGGAACCGGAAACATTGAACATGTGGAGCAGCTTCCAGGCTCAGTAAGGCTTCATATCCGGTTTGGAGAAGAATTGAAAGTGATCGATCAGAAGTGGCTTCTCCGGTCAAAATATAAATAGAACAAAATGGTATAAAAAAATCTCCGGCACAGAAAAACTGTGATCCGGAGATTTTTGAATTTTATAAATTCGATATTTTATTCAGAAACTTTCACAAACTGGCTGTTATAAAGATTCTGATAGAATCCGCCTTTTGCCATAAGTTCCTCGTGATTTCCCTGCTCAATGATACTTCCGTCTTTCATGACAAGGATCTCATCCGCATTACGGATAGTAGAGAGACGGTGGGCAACAATGAAGCTTGTTCTGCCCTGCATCATCCGGTCGAAGGCTTCCTGGATCAGCATTTCAGTACGGGTATCAATGCTGGAGGTTGCCTCGTCAAGGATCAGCATCGGTGGCAGGCACAACATGACACGGGTGATACAGAGAAGCTGTTTCTGTCCCTGGCTTAAGCTGTCTTCATAGAGAATGGTATTCAGGCCATTTGGAAGACGGCGGATAAATTCCCAGCTGTGGGACATTTTTGCTGCCTGGATCACTTCTTCATCCGAAGCATCCGGTTTTCCGATACAGATGTTGTCGCGGACAGTTCCATGTTTGATCCAGGTATCCTGGAGAACCATGCCATAGCTTCCGCGGAGGGCATGTCTGGAAACTTCGGTGATCGGTTTTCCGTCTACGGAGATACTTCCGCCGGTGACGTCGTAGAAACGCATTAGCAGGTTGATAAAAGTTGTCTTACCACAGCCGGTAGGACCTACGATGGCGATTCGTCGGCCAGGCTCTGTGTGAAGGTTAAATCCTTCAATGAGAGGTTTGTCCTCTTCGTAGCGGAAAGAAACATTCTGGATATCTACGGCACCTTTTACATCATCAAGAGTTCCGGACAGGTCCGGGCTTTCCGGTTTTTCTTCCAGAAGGTCAAAGATCCTGGTAGCGCAGGCCAGAGCGTTCTGAAGCTCTGTAATCACGGAGCTGATATCATTAAATGGTTTCATGTACTGGTTAGCATAGGCCAACAGGACGGAAAGCCCACCTACCGTCAGATGACCGCCCGGGATCAGGAATGCACCTACAAGAGCTACACCTGCATAGATGATGTTGTTGACACATCGTGTGGACGGGTTGGTGAGACTGCTGTAAAAAACAGCTTTCTGGCTGGCATTTCGAAGCTCCTCGTTGATCGAAGCGAAACGCTCCGAAGAACGGTTCTCATAGCCAAATGCCTGAACCACTTTCTGATTTCCGATCATTTCCTCGATCAGTGCAGTCTGACGTCCACGGGCATCACTCTGTGCACGGAACATCTGGAAAGAATGGGAGGAGATGAATTTTGCCACAAAAAAGCTCACCGGAGTCAGGACAATGACCATCAGTGTGATCCACACGTTTTTGGAAAACATGAAGATCAGAGTTCCGATGATGGTGATGATACCGGAAAACAGCTGTGTAAATCCAAGGAGCATACCATCAGAAAGAATATCCGTATCCGCAATGACACGGCTGATGATATCACCGGTGCTGTGTCCGTCCAGGTAGGACAGCGGAAGTTTCTGGATATGGCGGATGGATTTCGCACGGATATCCTGTACTGTGCGGTAGGTCATACGGTTGTTGATGATGCTCATGACCCAGGTGGCAATACCGGAAAGCACGATCATGACAAGAATACGGGAAAGATAGAATCCCATTCTGCCAAAATCAACTTCATGGGCAGCAACCACCTCATCAATGGCATAGCCGAAAAGTACGGGAACATACAGCTGCAAAATGACAGTAACTGCGGCAAGGATCACACTTAATACAAGAAGAAAACGGTATTTTCCGATAAAGCGGAGCACCTTGAAGAAGGTTGCCATGCTGTTTTTGTCTGTTTTGCTCATGCCAGGACCTCCTTTCCGGTTGCTTTTTCATATTTGATCCGTTCTTCCGGGAATTGTGAGAAAAAGATCTCACGGTAAGTTTCACAGGTGGAAACAAGCTCCTGGTGGGTTCCTTTTCCGGCGAGCTGGCCGTCGTCCAGTACCAGGATCAGATCGGCCTGGCGGATGCTGGCTGCTCTCTGGGATACCAGGAAAGTGGTGGTGTTTCCGCCAAGCTGATGGAGAGACTTCCGAAGTGCCGCATCTGTGGCAAAGTCAAGAGCACTGGCACTGTCGTCCAGGATCAGGATCTCCGGCTTTTTTACAAGGGCGCGGGCAATGGTAAGTCTCTGGCGCTGGCCACCGGAAAGGTTACGACCGTTCTGTTCCAGACGGAAATCCAGTTGGCCTTCTTTTTTCTCCACGATCTCACGGGCCTGGGCAGTGGTAAGAGCCTCCCACATTTCCTCATCTGTGGCATCTTCCCGTCCCCAGCTTAAGTTTTCGCGGATGGTTCCCTGGAAAAGCGCAGCCTTCTGAGGAACCACGCCGATTTTTTCCCGGAGCTCATTCTGTGAATAGGTCTGTACATTCTGACCATCCAGGATAACAGTTCCGGAACTTGCGTCATAGAAACGTGCGATCAGATCCACAAGGGTGGATTTACCGCTTCCGGTACCGCCGATGATTCCGATGGTAGAGCCTTTTTTTGCGGAAAAAGTAATGTCTGAAAGGCTGGGTGCGCCGGTTCCTGCATAGGAGAAGGTCACATGGTCAAAAGCAACAGCACAGTCGTTCTTTGCAGCTGCCGGTGCGGAAGTTTTCTCCGGGTAAGCCATGGTGGAGTCTACTTTTAGGATTCCGGCAACACGGTCTGCACAGGCCATGGATTTGTTCAGGGTAATGATCAGGGAAGCAAGTTTGATCAGCTCCACGATCATCTGTGCCATGTAGTTGTAGAGGGCAACGACTTCACCCTGCTGCATGTTTCCCAGATTGACCTGTACACCTGCAGTCTGGATCAGGATTACGGTTGCGATATTGATCAGCACATAGGTGGCCGGATTTAAAAGTGCGGAGATTTTTCCCACAAATTCATTCAGTTTTGTGAGAGCAAGGTTGCTTTCGTCAAACTCTGCAACTGCGTGATCTTCCCGGCAGAATGCACGGATCACACGGACACCGGTCAGGTTTTCTCTGGTAAGGCGTGTGACAGTATCCAGGCGTCCCTGTACTTTTTTGAAAAGAGGGATACTTAAGAACATGATCACAAAGACAAACAGGAACAGGATCGGGATGGCAACTACGAAGATCAGCGCACAGCGCACGTTGATAGTAAAGGCCATCACCATGGCACCGAAAACAATAAACGGGCTTCGAAGAAGAAGACGAAGGCCCATATTTACACCATTCTGTACCTGGTTTACGTCGTCGGTCAGACGGGTGATCAGGGTATCGGTTCCAAGGGTATCCAGTTCCGTATAGGAAAGCTTCTGGATGTGGTCAAAAACTGCCTGCCGTACTTCTGTGGCAAAACCTACACTGGCTTTTGCCGCAAAAAACTGGGCGGTAATGCTGACTGCCAGTCCTGCGGCAGCCATCAATATCAGGATAAAGAATTTCTGTACGATGTAGCCGTGATCGTTATGGGCAATACCCACATCAATGATCTGGGCAATGACGATAGGCACCAGCAGGTCAAACACAACTTCCAGAAACTTGAAAAAAGGAGCCAGAATGCTTTCTTTTTTGTAGTTTCGAAGATATTTTGCGAGTGTTCGCATTTCTTTTTCTTTCCTCCATTTCCTTTTTATTACAATAAACCTCTGTTATTATACTCTCTTCGGGATGATACGTATAATATTGTTTTTGATGCATTATAATATAAAATTTGTATTGAAGAAAACGTGAGTTTATGGGAAGATAATGATAGTATCTGCAAAAATGAAAAAATCATTAGTATGCAGATTCCAGATATCCGTTTGTTGAACAGAGACAGAGCGTGTTTGATGTGGATCATCCGGGAACGGAATGCGGAAATCACAGGAAATGTCATATACAATTAAAAGGAGGAAGATATGGAGATCAGACAGTTGGAATATTTTCATGAGATCGCGGCAACAGGAAGTATCCATGAAGCTGCAAGAAGGCTGAACATGTCCCAGCCGCCTTTAAGCTATCAGATCAAACAGCTGGAAGCGGAGCTGAATGTGAAGCTTTTTGAACGGACCAGGGCAGGAGTGACACTGACAGAAGCGGGAAAGCTTCTTTACGACAGGACGGAGAATATTTTAAATTATGTCCGTTCCACAGAGCTGGAAGTATCCAAGGCAGGAAAAAAGCAGGTCTTGCGTATCGGGATCACGCCCACTACGGTAACCACCATTATGCCTTATATTTCCAGATTTTCCAAGGAGAATTCGGATGTAAACTTTGAGGTACGGGATGCCATTACCTTTACACTTTTGAATTATCTTATGGATGGGATCATTGATGTCTCTGTGGTACGGACACCTATCAAGCTGGAGGGATTGAATTATCTGGAGCTTTCGGAAGAACCCATGATCGCGGTTCTTCCCCCTGAATTTCCGGAAAACGGTACAAAAAAAGAGGGCATCAGCCTTAAGGAGCTGACCAGACGCCCTCTTATTATTTACCGGCGGTACGAAGAATTTCTGATGAAAGCCTTTGGAGAAAAAAATCTCCAACCGGATATTTTCTGTGTCTGTGACGATCCCAGAGATGCCATGCTCTGGGTGCAGGAAGGTCTTGCGACTGCCGTTTTTCCAAGATCCATGGAAGATCTCTGTACAGATCTTCCGATCCGCATCATTGAAGAAGAGAAGCTGAAGACCAGGATCCTTCTTGCCTGGAAAAAAGACCGCAGGCCTTCCGCTGTAATGCAGGAGTTTATCAATATCTGTGAGGAATATAAAGAAATCAGTCTTTGAGATGTTCCTCTTTCCAGTGTTTCCACTTCTGAACGGCTTCCGGATTCTGTTTCTCCAGCCGTTCTTCCAGTTTCTTTCTGCGCTGTTCCAGCCGTTCCAGAACTTCCGGGTGTTCGGCCAGGATTTTTTCTTTTAGTTTGCCACGGCGTTTTTCCAGAAGCTGAAGGATCAGTCTCCGGTCGGAAGTCAGCTCTTCCGGCAATTCGTCCATATGTAACTCGATCCTTCGGAGAAGTTCATCCTCATCCAGAAGCCCCAGGCCATGCCAGTTATCCAAAAGTTCTTCCAGACCTTCTTCGGAGAGACGTTCAATATCCGGGATTTGGTGTAACTGCTCGATAATGTGATGGACAGATTCCTCGATCTCTTTTACTGCATCATCACCAAAAGCCCAGGCGAACTCTTCCAGGGTATTTTCTTCCTCTGCCGGAAGAAAAGCGATACTGCGGCGCAGAAGCTTTGTCTCGTCTTCCTTTGGAACATCCAGTTCATAAGGGGCTTCGATCCCTGCGTCATGCAGAGCAGCAAGAATGGTACGGCGGACCATACCGTCCTTGATCATATGACTGATGCCGAACTGACGCAGCTGGTCATTGATCTGAGTGGAATGTTCGGTGAGGTAAAAACGGATCCCACGTTTTTTCAGGCTTGCAGAGATGGCATCCAGCCGGTCGGCAGCAGTAACGTCAATGCTGTTGATGGCACTGGCATCTACGATCACTACTTTCGTATCTTTCTGGATGCTGTTCTCAATGTCCTCCTGAAAGATCTTTACATTTGCGAAAAACAGGTTTTCACTGAAACGGTAGATGACAACGCCTTTGATGGGATAGGCGTAACGGTTTCTGGAAAGATCAAAATAAACATCTCTGCCCGGGATCATGCCACGGAAAGAGCGTGGCGGGTTGGTAGCTTTCAGGATCACAGCTACGAAAGAGAGCAGGATGCCAATGATAACGCCGTAGATAGTTCCAAGGCAGAGCACGCTGAAACCGGCAGCCATAAAAATGTAAAATTCTGTCCGGCTCACCTTGAAAAGACGCACAGCCAGATGGGTTTCCACCACATCCATCAGAGCAGAGATCACAATGGCTGTCAGCACAGGAACCGGAAGATATCCGATAAAGCCGGTGCCAAAAAGAAGAATCAGAGCCATGGTGATCCCGGCAGTGATGGAAACTGCCTGAGATTTTCCTCCGTACTGTTCATTGAGGGAGGTGCGGGAGATACTGCCGTTTACTGGGCAGCAGCCTACTGCGGCGGCAGCAATATTTCCGGCGGCACAGGCCAGGATTTCCTGACGGTCGTTCAGCTTATAATCATTGCGGAACGCAAAGGTATTCTCTGCAAGAAGAGTTTCTGCCATAATGACAACAGCAACCATAAGGCCGCGGCCTGCTGCCTGGGTCAGATCAACATTTCCGAAATCCGGGATCACCAGGGAAGGAAGGCCACGTTCTACAGACTGCAAAAGCACAACGCCCTTTTCATCCACATGAAAAACAACGGTGGAGAGAACACCCAGGGCCATGATCGCGATGGCCATGGGGAATTTCGGCGCCAGTTTTTTGAATATGCGGATCAGTATCAGCGCACCAAGTCCCATGCAGAGGGAAAGCCAGCTTATATTTTTTGCGGCAGCGAAGATATGCTCTGCCAGCTCCAGAAGTTCACCGGAACCGGCCGGGCTTCCCATCAGCTTCGGGATCTGCATCAGGATGATGGTGACTGCGATACCGCTGATAAAACCACCCATAACAGGTGTGGAGATAAAGTCCACGATCTTATCTGCGTGAAGCAGAAAGAAGATAAACAGCCACAGACCTGCAAAAAGTGCAATGGCAGGGACATAATCCATGGCGGCTTCCGATTCCGCGGCAATGCCAAGGGTAGACAGTGCGCCGCCTACAATGGCAGCAGGTGCCGCGTCAACTCCGAAGATAAATTGCCTTGAAGTGGAAAAGAGCGCAAACAGCAGGATCGGCAGAACAGAACCATACAGTCCGTATACCGCCGGAATTCCGGAAATCTGGGCATATCCCATGGAGATAGGAATGGAAACCGCGGCGATGATGATACCGGAAAAAATATCTTTGAGAAGGTACTCTTTCCGGTAGCCCCGCAGCGAGGAAAACAGGGAAAGCTTCATATAGTCACATCCTTTTCTGAAAAATATGTTCTATTATATACCAAAGAGAGCCTGCGGGAAAGAAGCAAAGCAAAGGTTCCGGGTGAAAAATCGTGGACAAAGGATATCTGCCATATTATAATAAATGCGAAATTACAGCTGTGGGGATGCGAAATCCTGTACTTTTGCTGTGTGAAAAAGATCATCAATGAAAGGTTAAGATATAAATGAAAAAAGCGATCATAGCAATGAGCGGCGGTGTAGACAGCTCCGTGGCAGCTCTTTTGACAAAGGAATCCGGTGACGAGTGCATCGGTGCAACCATGAAACTTTACAACAACGAGGATATCGGTGTCCACAGGGAAAAGACCTGCTGTTCCCTGGACGATGTGGAGGATGCCAGAAGCGTAGCCTATCAGATGGATATGCCTTACTACGTATTTAACTTTACCGCAGATTTCCATACAGAAGTCATGGACCGTTTTGTGGAGGCTTACGAAAACGGCTGTACACCCAATCCATGTATCGACTGCAACCGTTATCTGAAATTTGACAAAATGTTCCACCGTATGCAGGAGATCGGCTACGATTATATTGTAACCGGACATTACGCAAGAGTGGAATATGATGAGAACAGAGGACGCTATCTTCTGAAAAAAGCAGTGGACGACACCAAGGATCAGTCCTATGTGCTCTATATGCTGACCCAGGAACAGCTGGCACATGTAAAACTTCCTCTTGGCGGCCTTCGGAAAGATCAGGTCCGTGTCATTGCCGAAGAGCATGGTTTTATCAATGCCAGAAAACATGACAGCCAGGATATCTGCTTTGTGCCGGATGGCGATTATGCGAAATTTATCGAGAAATATACAGGCAAAAAAACACCGGAAGGTGATTTTGTAGATAAAGAAGGAAACTATATCGGACGCCATAAAGGAATCATCCATTATACCATCGGTCAGCGCCGTGGCCTTGGTATTCCGGCAGCCAGCCGTCTTTATGTCTGCGAGATCTCCCCGAAGACCAATACAGTTGTTCTCGGTGACAACGCAGATCTTTTCAGCAGTGAGCTTGAGGCAGATAGTGTAAACCTGATCTCTGTGGATAATTTAAGTGAGCCGAAGAGAGTGACTGCCAAGATCCGTTACCGTCATAAAGAGCAGCCAGCCACTGTATGGCAGACACCGGACGGCATCCTTCATGTGAAGTTTGATGAACCTCAGAGAGCGATCACAAAAGGCCAGGCTGTGGTAATGTATGACGGAGACGAAGTTGTAGGCGGTGGCGTTATAAATAAAATCTATAGCCAGTCATAAATAAAGGTGAGAACCTAAATAGATAAACCCCATTGACATACTAGGAAAAGGGTGATATGATTGCATCATCAAAAAACGGAGCACACAAAACAAGGTGAGCAACGTGATGATCAGGAGGAAATCATGAAGGTTTTACAGAAGTCAACAAGGGTGTTTATCGAAGAAAAGCGAATGTGTTGTTGTCGCTGATAAGCAGATGATCATAAGATAAGAAATTACTATTTTACCGAATATAAGAATAAAAGAAAAGAGGACAAACACATGAGCAAAATTACAAGAGATCAGAGAAAATTTAAATTTGAGACATTACAGCTTCACGTAGGACAGGAACAGCCGGATCCGGTTACAGATGCAAGAGCAGTACCAATCTACCAGACATCTTCCTATGTATTCCGCAACTGCGATCATGCAGCAGCACGTTTCGGACTTGCAGATGCTGGTAACATTTACGGACGTCTTACAAACCCGACAGAGGACGTATTCGAGAAGAGGATCGCAGCACTTGAGGGTGGCTCCGCAGCACTTGCAGTAGCATCCGGTGCAGCAGCTATCACATACACGATCGAGAACCTTGCACAGCAGGGAGATCACATTGTAGCAGCCAAAAATATTTACGGCGGTACAACAAACCTTCTGGAGCATACGCTTCCGGCATACGGAATCACAACAACATTTGTTGATGTATTCAATCTCGAGGAAGTGGAGAATGCGATCCAGGAGAACACAAAAGCTGTTTATATTGAGACTCTTGGAAACCCAAATTCTGATGTTGTAGATATTGAGGCTCTTACAAAAATTGCTCACAAACATAAAATTCCGCTTGTTGTAGATAATACATTTGCAACACCATACCTCGTAAGACCAATTGAGTACGGCGCAGATATCGTTGTTCATTCCGCAACAAAATTCATCGGTGGCCACGGAACTACTATCGGTGGTGTGATCGTAGAGAGTGGTAAGTTTGACTGGGAGGCATCCGGCAAATTTGCATCTCTTACAGAGCCAAATCCAAGCTATCATGGCGTAAGCTTCACAAAAGCATGCGGACCGGCTGCATTTGTTACAAAGATCCGTGCGATCCTTCTTCGTGACACAGGAGCAACCATTTCTCCAGTAAGCTCATTCATCTTCCTTCAGGGACTTGAGACACTGTCTCTCCGTGTAGAGCGTCATGTTGAGAACGCACTGAAGGTTGTACAGTATCTGAATGATCATCCGCAGGTAGAGAAGGTTCATCATCCGTCTGTATCCACAGATCCAAGCCAGCAGGAGCTTTACAAGAAATATTTCCCTAACGGCGGCGGTTCCATCTTTACATTTGAGATCAAGGGAGATGCACAGAAGGCAAAGGATTTCATTGATAACCTTGAGCTGTTCTCACTTCTTGCAAACGTTGCAGATGTGAAATCCCTTGTTATCCATCCGGCTACTACAACACATAGCCAGTGCACAGAGGAAGAGCTTCTTGATCAGGGAATCAAACCAAACACAATCCGTCTTTCTATCGGAACTGAGAATATCGATGATATTATCCAGGATCTTGATGAGGCATTCAAAGCAGTTCAGTAAATAAGACAATTAAATAAGAAGAACACCTTCTAAATCAATAGCACAGAAAAATCTGCTCCGGGACGTATGAGAATATAGTTCCGGGGCAGATTTTTTTTAGGCGGCTTCCACAAGTTCTTCCAACGTTCCGAAAGTATATCCCATCTCTTTCCATTTCGTCAGCAGTTCATCCAGGATGGAAGCGTTTGTAGAGGAAGTGCTGTGCAGCAGCACAATAGCACCCGGATGGATGCGTCCCAGTAATTTCTCGAAAGCTTCTTCTTTTGAGGGCTGTTTATCCTGATACCAGTCCACATAGGCCAGGCTCCAGAAAAACGTGTGATACTCCAGATCTTTTGCCATCTGGAGGTTTTCCGTGCTGTAGATCCCCTGTGGCGGACGGTAAAATTTTGTCATTTCTTTTCCAGTTGCTTCTTTATAAAGAGCCTCCACATCTTCAAGCTGTTTCTGAAAAGCTTCTTTTGTGGAGATACCGGACATATCCGGGTGAGTCATGGTGTGGTTGCCAACGGTATGGCCTGCATCCACAATTTCCCGGATCAGTTCCGGCTTTTCCCGGATCAGGGTTCCCACAACAAAAAATGTGGCATATACCTGATGTTTATGTAAGGCGTCCAGAATGGCAGGCGTGTTTCCATTATCATAGCCTGCGTCGAAAGTGAGATATATTTTTTTCTCATCAGTATCATCTGCGTACCAGGCATTGTATTTTTTCAGTTCCTCTATGGAAGCATTTCCTGTAGGCCGTGTGCCCTTCTCCTGAAAACCAAGCCCCCAGTTTTCACTCTGAGAAGACAGAGAAGCAGAAGAGGGCCGGCTGTTTTCCATAGAATTCTGGTCGGATCGTGATCCGGAAGAAAAATGGGAAGAAATCTTTCCCACAAGACTGCCAAGAGCAAAAGCCATGACAAAGAAAAAGATAAGGCGGTAGATATGTTTTTGTTTCATGGGAACCTCGGAGAAAATGGAGTTATTAATATGCTTATGAACGTACAGAGGAAGATATGAAGACAAATGATAATGAGGATAGGTTCAGCAGAATATTCAGGAGAGCCAGAGATAAATAAGCAAAAAATAAGAGCCATCAGCGATCAATTTCTTCTGCCGATGACTCTTTCAATTTTCATTATCCAATGGAATATACCTCTCATTTCTTAGATTTAAAACTTATACGGAATTAAAATTTACGTTCTCGGTGGTCCGTACCTCCTTGTTTTAATTATGATGGAAAATCTTTAAATCTTCTGGTGGACTGTACCTCTCTTTCTTAGATTATGGGAAGTAAGTTATGTTTTCGGTGGGTTCACGCTCCTTTTTGATTTGTTTTTTTGTTTTCCGTTTGTTTTATTTGATGGTTATACTATAACAGATAAAAACGATATTGTCAACACTAAATTTGAAAAATAATAAAAATAAATAGAAATAGAAGAATAATATATGCATAATACATATAATATTCGGATAATATAAAATATTTATAATTTAGACAGAATTTACAATATCTCCAGACGCTATATAAATGTTTTATTGATATCGTAAAAGAATAATGGATTCAAAGACATTTCCACAATCATTCCACTGCCAGCTTCCATCATATTTGTGGCAGATATCTTCGACAATGGAAAGTCCTAATCCATGATTAAAGGAATCTTTTTTTGTAGTAGTGTGGCTAAATTTTGTTTGAGGGTTTTTACTGTTTCTAACTAGGATAGAAAGAAAGCCTTTAGAAGTTTTCAAGATTAGGGAAATATGCGTTTCCGAAGATCCAGAAGAATTACATGCTTCAATGGCATTATCCATTATGTTAAATAGAACACTACTTAAATCTGAAGACTGAATGATTGATTTTTCAGGAAGAAAAATCTTATAGTCTACCTGGATTCCTAAATATTGGGCGAACGTTCGCTTAGATTCCAGAATAGCAAGAATAAGATTGTCTTCACAATAAGGATGAAAGCGATCATGCTGGAAAGATTCAAGAGTTTCGCAGATAAGTTTGTGTGCATTTTCAAAATCATTTATGTGCAGAAGATTTTGTATTGTTTGAAGTTTTTTGATAAATTGTTGTTGAGTTTTAAGAGTATTGTCTTTTTGCTGTTTCATTAATAGTAGATGTTCGTTAGTTAAAGAATATTGTTTTTCTAACAGATTAAGTTCTGTTTTTGCTTTTTCTCCGGTAAAAAGTTGTATTAAGAGTTGATATAAATTATGACATACAATGATTGCAGTCAGGCAGGTCAGCAAGAAAAAAAGATTCAAATATTTTCCTGAATAATGGGCTAAAAGATAAAAAATTTGAAAAAATGCTAAAGAAATAAGAAAAAATATTTTTTGTTTAGAAATCATAAGGTATTATCCTCCTGATGGACTGTTTTATTAACAAATGTATGATCATTGAGATGTATGTTATCGAGTAATACAGAATTACAGTACTTTTCTGCTTCATCCATTTTCTTTGTTTCTGCAAGATAAGCCAAAGAAATTAGATGATTTTCTATATCGTGATTCCATTTGCGAATTTTAATATATTCCTGTTTCATTTCTTCCGATACTTCCATTTGCATTTTCAGTAGATCTATTTTATGGATATTCTTTTTAAAATTCTTCTGTTCTTGTTCTAATAAATTAAGACTATGTATAAATAATAAATAACTTATGAAACAACAAATAATATATAGAAGAAGCGGAATAAAAAGGTTACTGGATTTATAAAATCGTGTAAACTCTGATATAATTAATGGTAAAAAAATAGGAAGTATGATAATAAAAAGTAAGGTAAATTTTAAATAATTTATACATTCCTGTAAAAGAGAAAAAACTTTTTTGTAAAACAGATAAGAAAAAGAAAAAATTAGAATTTGTATAATTATCTTTTCATGAAAACTGCATAGAGAATAAATATTTAATGCAGTATATAAATTTTGATGAATAAACAGATTATAAAGTTGTATAT
>SKEQ01000022.1_pt2 | contig 20274 bp, 20 predicted proteins | sample 4826751 | NCBI WGS metagenome assembly SKEQ01 (sample SAMN11008805, study PRJNA524170) | human gut metagenome | biome: Human fecal sample; material: Feces; isolation source: fecal sample from pouch patient p44 | host: Homo sapiens | place: Israel: Tel-Aviv | collected 2013-07-11 | reverse complement strand
AGCCGCGACGCACGGCAATCGGCGTCTCTTTGGTCAGCAGCGCCACGCCATAATGGCCTTTCTGCCCGTGATAAAACACGTTGTAGCCGAGCTTCGCCACCTCTTCGAGCGGAAACATATCGTCATGAACTTTTGTCTCCTGCAGGCCAATCACATCCGGTTGGTGCTTTTCGACGATGGCTTCAAGCTGGTGAGGTCTGGCGCGCAGGCCGTTGATATTAAAAGAGACAAATTTCATAGTCGCTGCCATTTATTCAGATAAAGAGTGCGTGGATGGTAGCAGAATTTCGCGTTGCTTACCGCCTGTTGTTAAGTGATTTGATCGATGGTTGTTAATGATGTCAACGATGGCGCAAAAAATGCCCGCTTTTGGTGCGCGCTGCGTCAGAATGGCGCAGTAATTTCCAGTAAATTTCGTCAATGATCACAATTCCAGAATTATATTTTACTTCTGCATAACATTGCGTTTTTTATTCTTTTTATTCACCCACATCGCAAACGTATTCACTTTATATGCACTTTAAATGCATATGGTTTGGTTATAACTCCTTGATTTCCAGTTAGCCTCCGCCGTTTATGCACTTTTATCACTGGCTGGCACGAACCCTGCAATCTACATTTACAGCGCAAACATTACTTATTGTTAACATATAAATAACGAATTATTTACTGTAGAGGTCGCTATGTCTCAGCCAATTACGCGTGAAAACTTTGATGAATGGATGATACCTGTTTACGCTCCGGCACCCTTTATACCGGTACGTGGCGAAGGTTCGCGCTTGTGGGATCAGCAGGGGAAAGAGTATATCGACTTCGCGGGTGGCATTGCGGTGAACGCGCTGGGCCATGCGCATCCGGAACTGCGTGAGGCGCTGAACGAACAGGCGAGTAAGTTCTGGCATACCGGCAACGGTTACACCAACGAGCCGGTACTGCGACTGGCGAAAAAATTGATCGACGCCACGTTTGCCGATCGCGTCTTCTTTTGTAACTCCGGTGCGGAAGCCAACGAAGCGGCGCTAAAACTGGCGCGTAAATTCGCTCATGACCGCTACGGCAGCCATAAGAGCGGCATCGTGGCGTTCAAAAATGCGTTTCATGGTCGCACGCTGTTTACTGTCAGTGCGGGTGGGCAGCCAGCCTATTCACAGGATTTTGCGCCACTGCCGGCGGATATTCGTCATGCTGCATATAACGATATTAACTCTGCCAGCGCGCTGATTGACGACTCTACCTGTGCGGTGATTGTCGAACCCATCCAGGGGGAAGGCGGTGTGGTGCCAGCCAGCAACGCGTTTTTACAAGGTCTGCGTGAATTGTGTAACCGCCACAATGCGCTGTTGATTTTTGATGAAGTACAAACCGGCGTCGGGCGCACCGGGGAACTGTATGCCTATATGCACTACGGCGTGACGCCTGATCTGTTAACTACCGCCAAAGCGCTGGGCGGCGGTTTCCCGGTCGGTGCGTTGTTGGCAACCGAAGAGTGCGCCCGCGTGATGACCGTTGGCACTCATGGCACCACCTATGGCGGTAATCCGCTGGCCTCGGCGGTGGCAGGCAAAGTGCTGGAGCTCATCAACACACCAGAGATGCTTAATGGCGTTAAACAGCGTCACGACTGGTTTGTTGAGCGTCTTAATACTATTAATCACCGCTATGGTTTGTTCAGTGAAGTTCGCGGCTTAGGTTTGCTGATTGGCTGTGTACTGAATGCCGATTACGCCGGGCAAGCGAAACAGATCTCTCAGGAAGCGGCGAAAGCAGGCGTGATGGTACTGATTGCGGGTGGCAACGTGGTGCGTTTTGCGCCTGCGCTCAATGTCAGCGAAGAAGAGGTGACGACCGGACTGGATCGCTTTGCAGCTGCTTGCGAACACTTTGTTAGCCGAGGTTCATCATGATGGTCATCCGTCCCGTTGAGCGATCAGATGTCTCGGCGCTGATGCAGCTTGCCAGCAAAACGGGCGGCGGCCTGACGTCGCTTCCCGCCAATGAAGCCACGCTTTCGGCGCGTATCGAAAGGGCAATCAAAACCTGGCAAGGCGAACTGCCCAAAAGTGAGCAGGGCTATGTGTTCGTGCTGGAAGATAGCGAGACAGGCACCGTGGCGGGGATTTGTGCCATTGAGGTGGCGGTTGGGCTGAACGATCCCTGGTACAACTATCGCGTCGGCACGTTGGTTCACGCCTCAAAAGAGCTGAATGTCTATAACGCATTGCCGACGCTGTTTCTCAGTAACGATCACACCGGCAGCAGCGAGCTGTGCACGCTGTTTCTCGACCCGGACTGGCGCAAAGAGGGCAACGGCTATTTGCTGTCGAAATCGCGCTTTATGTTTATGGCGGCTTTTCGCGACAAGTTTAATGACAAAGTGGTTGCTGAAATGCGCGGGGTGATTGACGAACACGGCTATTCACCGTTCTGGCAAAGCCTCGGTAAACGCTTCTTTTCGATGGATTTTAGCCGCGCCGATTTTCTCTGCGGCACCGGGCAAAAGGCATTTATTGCAGAACTGATGCCGAAACATCCGATCTATACCCACTTTTTATCCCAGGAAGCCCAGGACGTCATCGGTCAGGTACATCCGCAAACCGCGCCTGCCCGCGCGGTGCTGGAGAAAGAAGGTTTTCGTTACCGCAACTATATCGACATCTTCGACGGCGGGCCAACGCTTGAGTGTGACATCGACCGCGTGCGCGCCATTCGTAAAAGTCGGCTGGTGGAAGTGGCAGAAGGGCAGCCTGCGCAGGGCGATTTTCCGGCCTGCCTGGTCGCCAATGAAAATTATCACCATTTCCGCGTGGTGCTGGCGCGTACCGATCCGGCAACCGAGCGTTTGATTTTAACCGCCGCACAACTGGATGCCCTCAAATGCCACGCAGGGGATCGCGTTCGTCTGGTGCGCCTGTGCGCAGAGGAGAAAACAGCATGACTTTATGGATTAACGGTGACTGGATAACGGGCCAGGGCGCATCGCGTGTGAAGCGTAATCCGGTATCGGGCGAGGTGTTATGGCAAGGCAATGATGCCGATGCCGCTCAGGTCGGGCAGGCTTGTCGCGCAGCCCGTGCGGCGTTTCCGCGCTGGGCGCGGCTCTCATTGGCTGAACGTCAGGTCGTTGTCGAACGCTTTGCCGGATTGCTGGAAAGGAATAAAGGCGAATTAACCGCGATTATTGCCAGAGAAACGGGTAAGCCGCGCTGGGAAGCGGCAACCGAAGTGACGGCGATGATCAATAAAATCGCGATATCAATTAAGGCGTATCACGTTCGTACCGGCGAGCAGCGTAGTGAAATGCCGGACGGTGCGGCGAGCCTGCGACATCGCCCGCACGGCGTGCTGGCGGTGTTTGGGCCGTATAATTTCCCTGGTCATTTGCCGAACGGACATATCGTTCCGGCATTGCTGGCAGGTAACACCATTATCTTTAAACCCAGCGAACTGACACCGTGGAGTGGCGAAGCGGTAATGCGTTTATGGCAGCAGGCTGGCTTGCCGCCGGGCGTACTTAACCTGGTGCAGGGCGGGCGTGAAACGGGTCAGGCGCTGAGTGCGCTGGAGGATCTCGACGGTTTGCTGTTTACCGGTAGCGCCAATACCGGCTACCAGCTGCATCGCCAGCTCTCCGGTCAGCCGGAGAAAATTCTCGCCCTTGAGATGGGCGGTAATAATCCGCTAATTATCGATGAGGTGGCGGATATCGACGCGGCTGTCCATCTGACCATTCAGTCGGCGTTTGTCACAGCCGGGCAACGCTGCACCTGCGCCCGCCGTTTATTGCTCAAAAGCGGAGCGCAGGGCGATGCGTTTCTTGCTCGTCTGGTTGCCGTCAGCCAGCGATTAACGCCGGGCAACTGGGATGACGAACCGCAGCCGTTTATTGGCGGGCTGATTTCTGAACAGGCCGCACAGCAGGTGGTTACTGCCTGGCAGCAACTGGAAGCGATGGGCGGACGAACCCTGCTTGCGCCGCGCTTATTACAATCAGAGACATCGTTGCTGACGCCGGGGATCATTGAAATGACAGGCGTTGCTGGCGTACCAGATGAAGAGGTGTTCGGACCGTTATTGCGCGTCTGGCGTTATGATTCTTTCGAGGAAGCGATTCTAATGGCGAATAACACTCGCTTCGGACTCTCTTGCGGTCTGGTTTCCCCCGAGCGGGAAAAATTCGATCAACTGTTGCTGGAGGCGCGGGCGGGGATTGTTAACTGGAACAAACCGCTTACTGGTGCTGCCAGTACCGCGCCATTCGGCGGCATTGGTGCATCCGGTAACCATCGCCCCAGCGCCTGGTATGCCGCAGATTACTGCGCATGGCCTATGGCGAGCCTGGAGTCGGACTCGTTAACTTTGCCCGCAACGCTTAACCCCGGGCTGGATTTTTCCGATGAGGTGGTGCGATGAACGCCTGGGAAGTTAATTTCGACGGGCTGGTAGGGCTGACGCATCATTACGCTGGCCTGTCGTTTGGTAATGAAGCCTCTACCCGTCACCGTTTTCAGGTGTCTAACCCGCGACAGGCGGCAAAACAGGGCTTACTGAAAATGAAAGCCCTTGCCGATGCGGGATTCCCCCAGGCCGTGATCCCGCCGCACGAGCGTCCGTTTATTCCGGTGCTGCGTCAGTTGGGATTCAGTGGTAGCGATGAGCAGGTACTGGAAAAAGTTGCACGCCAGGCACCGCACTGGCTTTCCAGCGTCAGTTCCGCTTCGCCAATGTGGGTAGCCAATGCGGCAACGATCGCGCCATCTGCCGATACGCTGGATGGCAAAGTGCATCTCACCGTTGCCAACCTGAACAATAAATTTCACCGCTCGCTGGAAGCGCACGTCACCGAATCACTTTTAAAAGCGATTTTTAACGACGAAGAGAAATTTAGCGTTCATTCGGCGTTGCCGCAGGTAGCGTTGCTCGGTGATGAGGGGGCGGCAAACCACAATCGTCTCGGCGGTCATTACGGTGAGCCGGGTATGCAACTTTTTGTCTACGGGCGAGAAGAAGGCAATGATACCCGGCCTTCCCGTTATCCGGCGCGACAGACTCGCGAAGCCAGCGAGGCGGTGGCAAGGCTGAATCAGGTGAATCCCCAACAGGTGATTTTCGCCCAGCAAAACCCGGACGTTATCGACCAGGGCGTTTTTCATAATGACGTGATTGCCGTGAGTAACCGCCAGGTGCTGTTTTGCCACCAACAGGCGTTCGCTCGCCAGTCACAGTTACTGGCAAACCTGCGTGCGCGGGTGAACGGTTTTATGGCGATAGAAGTTCCGGCAACTCAGGTTTCCGTGTCGGATGCGGTGTCTACCTATCTGTTTAACAGCCAACTGTTGAGCCGCGATGATGGTTCCATGATGTTGGTGCTGCCTCAGGAGTGTCGGGAACACGCCGGAGTATGGGGTTATCTCAATGAACTCCTTGCCGCTGACAACCCGATTAGCGAACTAAAAGTCTTTGATTTACGTGAAAGCATGGCGAATGGCGGCGGCCCGGCGTGCCTGCGGTTGCGGGTGGTATTGACAGAAGAAGAACGCCGGGCGGTGAATCCGGCGGTGATGATGAACGATACGCTGTTTAATGCGCTCAATGACTGGGTGGATCGTTACTACCGCGATCGTCTTACTGCTGCCGATCTGGCCGACCCGCAATTGCTGCGCGAAGGGCGGGAAGCACTGGATGTATTGAGCCAATTACTGAATCTCGGTTCGGTTTATCCGTTCCAGCGCGAGGGAGGGGGCAATGGATAATTTTCTTGCTCTGACCTTAACGAGTAAAAAACCTGTCATCACCGAGCGAGAAATCAGCGGTGTTCGCTGGCGCTGGCTGGGCGATGGTGTGCTGGAACTGACGCCATTAACGCCACCGCAAGGCGCACTGGTGATTTCAGCGGGAATACACGGTAATGAGACGGCACCTGTGGAGATGCTGGACGCGTTGCTTGGCGCGATATCTCACGGCGAGATCCCGTTACGTTGGCGGTTGCTGGTAATCCTCGGGAATCCTCCTGCGCTGAAGCAAGGGAAACGTTATTGCCATAGCGATATGAACCGAATGTTTGGCGGTCGTTGGCAGCTGTTTGCTGAAAGCGGGGAAACCTGTCGGGCGCGCGAACTGGAACAGTGCCTGGAAGATTTTTATGACCAGGGTAAAGAATCTGTGCGCTGGCACCTTGATCTACATACCGCAATTCGTGGCTCCTTGCATCCGCAGTTCGGTGTATTACCGCAACGCGACATACCCTGGGACGAGAAATTCCTGACGTGGCTGGGTGCGGCGGGGCTGGAGGCGCTGGTGTTCCATCAGGAGCCTGGTGGTACGTTTACCCATTTCAGCGCCAGACATTTTGGCGCGCTGGCCTGTACGCTGGAACTCGGCAAAGCGTTGCCCTTTGGACAAAACGATCTTCGCCAGTTTGCAGTAACTGCCAGCGCAATTGCTGCGCTGCTATCTGGTGAGAGTGTCGGTATCGTGAGAACACCGCCGCTCCGTTATCGGGTGGTTTCGCAAATTACTCGCCACTCGCCGTCCTTCGAAATGCATATGGCAAGTGACACGCTGAATTTTATGCCGTTTGAGAAAGGAACATTGCTGGCGCAGGACGGGGAGGAACGTTTTACCGTAACCCATGATGTAGAGTATGTGTTATTCCCTAATCCTTTGGTAGCGTTGGGATTACGCGCGGGATTAATGCTCGAAAAAATAAGCTAATACTTACCCGCAGAAATCATTCTGCGGGTATTAAGTTACTTTCTTATAAATTAATACAGATTAATCCTGGTTATTTGCTTTATTTATCACCAGTCATCCGGTATAGTTCTTCATAATCTCTGCAAAATCATCGTGTTGTAATATTCTCTCATCACTCTCCATCAAATTTTCTTTTTTTCTCCATAATTGGCGCAAAAGTGTTTTTTACACTTTCATTGTTTTACCGTTGCTCTGATTAATTGACGCTAAAGTCAGTAAAGTTAATCTCGTCAACACGGCACGCTACTTAAGAAAGCCGTAATAAATAACTGAAAGGAAGGATATAGAATATGCGTAAATTAACTGCACTGTTTGTTGCCTCTACCCTGGCTCTTGGCGCGGCTAACCTGGCCCATGCCGCAGACACCACTACCGCAGCACCGGCTGACGCGAAGCCGATGATGCACCACAAAGGCAAGTTCGGTCCGCATCAGGACATGATGTTCAAAGACCTGAACCTGACCGACGCGCAGAAACAGCAGATCCGCGAAATCATGAAAGGCCAGCGTGACCAGATGAAACGTCCGCCGCTGGAAGAACGCCGCGCAATGCATGACATCATTGCCAGCGATACCTTCGATAAAGCAAAAGCTGAAGCGCAGATCGCAAAAATGGAAGAACAGCGCAAAGCTAACATGCTGGCGCACATGGAAACCCAGAACAAAATTTACAACATCCTGACGCCGGAACAGAAAAAGCAATTTAATGCTAATTTTGAGAAGCGTCTGACAGAACGTCCAGCGGCAAAAGGTAAAATGCCTGCAACTGCTGAATAATCTTTCAGCCAAAAAACTTAAGACCGCCGGTCTTGTCCACTACCTTGCAGTAATGCGGTGGACAGGATCGGCGGTTTTCTTTTCTCTTCTCAAACAGTTGTAAAAAAAGCCTGATCACCACTAACGTAAATCACCCGAGTTGCCGATAACCATCCACGGTTACCTGAACGATAACAATGAAAAGAACGGGCCGGGAGCGAGTATGGAATACTTTGATATGCGTAAAATGTCGGTAAATCTGTGGCGAAACGCTGCCGGTGAAACGCGAGAAATTTGCACTTTCCCACCGGCAAAACGTGATTTTTACTGGCGTGCCAGCATTGCATCCATCGCGGCGAATGGGGAGTTTTCTTTGTTTCCCGGTATGGAAAGGATAGTGACGTTGCTGGAAGGCGGCGAGATGTTCCTTGAAAGCGCAGACCGCTTTAACCATACCTTAAAACCGTTACAGCCTTTTGCCTTTGCGGCGGACCAGGTGGTAAAAGCGAAACTGACGGCAGGGCAGATGTCGATGGATTTCAATATTATGACGCGCCTGGATGTCTGTAAGGCGAAAGTCAGAATTGCCGAACGTACGTTTACTACCTTTGGCTCACGCGGCGGGGTGGTGTTTGTGATTAACGGGGCGTGGCAACTGGGCGACAAACTGCTCACTACCGACCAGGGCGCGTGCTGGTTCGATGGCAGGCACACCCTGCGGCTTTTACAACCGCAAGGTAAACTGTTGTTCAGTGAAATCAACTGGCTCGCTGGTCATTCGCCGGATCAAGTTCAGTAATTTCATAGTTACCGGAAAGCAGCGGCTTACAAAGAATTTTATAACCGTCGTGATCAAACCCGGCGGGTGTCCGAATTAACGTTGTCGCTTCTTCCAGCGAATTAACCGCCCCCAGCCACAGCCAGTTTTGAATAATATGATATTGAGTCATTTCCGGGTGCTGTTCTTTCAGTGCCACCGCACCTTGCCAAGGCCAACACACCACCCGCAAACGCTCCAGAGACTGGCGCAAGCGTAGCGCATGTTCCTCATGGCTCTCTTTACCGCAGCATGCTCCGGCGCAACGTTTTAGCGCTGAACGAAAACATGCACGACCGCGACTTAACGGTTCCAGTCCCAACAGGCCATAACAAAGTTTTTGTTCATCAGCGATGGTCTGCAATGCTTGCAAAGCTGCGCGCCTATTGGCAAACAGGCCAAACAGGTTGGGGGCTCGTGAAAAATCCACCTCTTTGGCATACACCACATCGACGCGCTTTTCATTTAATTGCAGGGCACAGAGCTGGCGATTGCGGCGCAACCGTTTATTAAACAGCGGCTGTTGTTCTTTGATTAATCGCGCTTCAAGGAGCAGAGCGCCGATTTCGCCTGCGGTGCAGATCCAGCTAATTCGCCGGGATTGCCGTAGCATGGCGGCTTCATCAGGGGTGCGTAAATGAGAAAGCACCCGACTGCGGATATTAACGCTTTTGCCGATATAGAGCGGCATGGTGTCACTTTCGCCATGAAACAGATACACCCCTGGTCGGGTGGGTAAGTCATTAAGGAATGAACGTAAATGTTCGGGATATTCATAAATTGCCGCAGCTTCAAATTCGAGCCGCGGAGAAGTTAAACGCCGTACCACTGTTGACTCCGAATGCTGGTTATCTATCCAGTGTAACAGGCGGGAAGCGATTAAAAAAGAGGCGGGTCGATGACAAAGGTTACACCGTCTGACGTGCTACGCCTGTCAGGCCTATTCGACTCCTGCAATGTATTGAATTTGCATAGTTTTGTAGGTCGAATAAGGCGTTCACGCCGCATCCGGCGTGAACAAATTACTCTTTTTCGCACAATCCAATAGGTGCAAATTATTACTTTTTCCAGAAATCATCGAAAACGGTAATTGGCGGACGGCGTTTATGTTCGGTTTTCAGATACCAGTTCTCTATTGTTCTGGCGACCTGTTCAGGTACGTTTTTCCCTTCCAGATAGTCGTCGATATTGTCATAGGTCACGCCGAGTGCCACTTCATCTGGCAGAGAAGGGCGATCATCTTCCAGATCGGCCGTTGGCGCTTTCTTATAAAGGTGTTCCGGGCAACCTAATGCTGCCAGTAACTGTTTACCCTGACGTTTGTTGAGACGATACAGTGGATTAATGTCCGTACCGCCGTCACCATATTTAGTGAAGAATCCGGTAATGGCTTCTGCTGCATGATCGGTGCCCACCACGACACCGCTGGTCATACCCGCAATGCTATATTGTGCTTTCATCCGCTCACGCGCTTTTTCATTGCCACGGACAAAATCGCTCAGTTCAATGCCTGCTTCCCGCAATGCCTGCTCGCTAGCCAATACCGCGCCCTTGATATTAACGGTTAATACGCGATCCGGTTGAATAAAGGCAATGGCATCCTGGCAATCTTGTTCGTCGGCCTGAACACCATAGGGCAGGCGTACGGCAATAAATTGCAGTGATTCGTTGCCGGTTTCCTGGCGCAGCTCATTAATCGCCATCTGGCACAGCTTACCGGCAAGCGTGGAGTCCTGACCGCCGCTGATCCCGAGCACCAGTGATTTAATGAACGGATAAGTTCGCAGGTAGCTTTTCAGAAAATCGACACTACGACGAATTTCCTCTTCAGCATTAATCTGCGGTTTTGCGCCCAGCGCCTTTATTATTTGTTGTTGCAATGTCATTGAACCCCTCCAGACAGAAAAGACAAAACTTCCTTAAAGCTAACCCGTTGCTACTGAAACGACAAGCGACAGCGGGCTGAATGGTGGTTAAAACGTCATACAGGAATCCTCTGAAAGCGGAGCCGTTTCGTTCATGGGCTTGAAAAAGCGCCCAATGTATTCCAGGCTTATCTAACACGCTGATAAACAAGAGGACGGAATATGAACAAGAATATGGCAGGAATTCTGAGTGCAGCGGCGGTATTAACCATGCTGGCGGGTTGTACGGCTTATGATCGTACCAAAGACCAGTTTGTACAGCCTGTGGTGAAAGACGTCAAAAAAGGCATGAGCCGGGCGCAGGTTGCACAAATTGCGGGTAAACCTTCGTCTGAAGTGAGCATGATCCATGCTCGTGGTACTTGCCAGACCTACATCCTGGGTCAACGTGATGGTAAAGCAGAAACCTACTTTGTCGCGTTAGATGATACCGGACATGTCATCAACTCCGGTTATCAGACCTGTGCTGAATACGACACTGATCCACAGGCTGCGAAGTAATCACTTCGTCTGAAAGCTTGAGTAACAACGGAAACCGGCCATTGCGCCGGTTTTTTTTGGGCTTGAGTTCTTAATTATCTTCGCGAATTATTTGCCCGAAATGTGAAGAGGGTCATAACCGCAGGTCAAGGAGAGACAATTTATAAGGTCAAAGAAATACTATTGCTCAGGTCTATACCGTATACTCCTTTCAGCCACAAAAAAAGTCATGTTGGTTTCGCAAGTTACCCAGAGCATGGAAGCAGGTTAAGGCTTGCGGAGTGTCTGGCTGACAGATAATCGTCGATGAGGGCAGTTTTATGGAAAAGAAACACATTTATCTGTTTTGTTCTGCGGGCATGTCTACCTCTTTACTGGTATCAAAAATGCGCGCACAGGCAGAAAAATATGAAGTTCCGGTCATTATTGAAGCATTTCCGGAAACACTGGCTGGTGAAAAAGGTCAGAATGCCGATGTCGTGTTATTAGGGCCGCAGATTGCTTATATGTTGCCCGAAATCCAGCGTTTGTTACCCAACAAACCGGTTGAAGTAATTGACTCGCTGCTTTATGGCAAAGTCGATGGTTTAGGCGTGCTTAAGGCTGCGGTTGCAGCGATTAAAAAAGCCGCAGCAAATTAATTTATTTTAAATTTTCCCGTCAAAGAGTTATTTCATAAATCAATACCGCAATATTTAAATTGCGGTTTTTAAGGGTATTTTTCTATGAGTAATGTTATTGCATCGCTTGAAAAGGTACTCCTCCCTTTTGCAGTTAAAATAGGAAAGCAGCCACACGTTAATGCAATCAAAAATGGCTTTATTCGCTTAATGCCGTTAACCCTTGCGGGGGCCATGTTTGTATTAATTAACAACGTTTTTCTAAGCTTTGGGGAGGGGTCGTTTTTTTATTCCTTAGGTATTCGCCTCGACGCCTCAACCATTGAAACACTTAATGGTCTGAAAGGTATTGGCGGCAACGTATATAACGGAACATTAGGGATAATGTCTTTAATGGCACCGTTCTTTATTGGCATGGCGCTGGCAGAAGAGCGTAAAGTCGATGCGCTGGCGGCTGGGTTGTTATCCGTTGCAGCATTTATGACCGTCACCCCATATAGTGTCGGTGAGGCCTATGCGGTTGGCGCAAACTGGTTAGGTGGGGCGAATATCATCTCCGGGATTATTATTGGCCTGGTGGTGGCAGAAATGTTTACCTTTATTGTCCGCCGCAATTGGGTCATTAAACTGCCCGACAGCGTACCTGCTTCAGTATCGCGTTCCTTCTCGGCATTAATTCCCGGCTTTATTATTCTTTCCGTGATGGGGATTATTGCCTGGGCGTTGAATACCTGGGGCACCAACTTCCATCAGATCATTATGGATACCATCTCAACCCCACTGGCATCGTTGGGTAGCGTGGTGGGCTGGGCCTATGTGATCTTTGTTCCACTGCTCTGGTTCTTCGGTATTCATGGCGCGCTGGCGCTGACCGCACTGGACAACGGCATTATGACACCGTGGGCGCTGGAAAATATCGCGACCTATCAGCAATATGGTTCCGTCGAAGCGGCGCTGGCAGCCGGTAAGACCTTCCATATCTGGGCCAAGCCGATGCTGGACTCCTTTATTTTCCTTGGGGGCAGTGGTGCGACTTTAGGCCTGATCCTGGCTATCTTTATCGCCTCTCGCCGTGCTGATTATCGTCAGGTGGCAAAACTGGCGCTGCCGTCCGGCATCTTCCAGATTAACGAACCGATTCTGTTTGGTCTGCCAATTATCATGAACCCGGTGATGTTTATCCCGTTTGTACTGGTACAACCGATTCTGGCGGCAATCACCCTGGCAGCGTACTACATGGGCATTATTCCTCCGGTGACCAATATTGCACCGTGGACCATGCCAACCGGTCTGGGAGCCTTCTTTAACACCAACGGTAGCGTCGCCGCATTGCTGGTTGCACTCTTCAACCTTGGTATCGCAACGTTAATTTATCTGCCCTTTGTTGTGGTGGCTAACAAAGCACAAAATGCGATTGATAAAGAAGAGAGCGAAGAAGATATCGCTAACGCCCTGAAATTTTAATCGATGCCGGTACGGGTAATCGTGCCGGTAAGAAAAGAGAGGAACGATGTATGATGGATCTCGATAATATTCCCGATACGCAAACGGAAGCTGAAGAGCTGGAAGAAGTGGTGATGGGGCTTATCATCAACTCCGGACAAGCGCGCAGCCTGGCGTATGCGGCACTGAAACAGGCGAAGCAGGGCGATTTTGCCGCAGCAAAAGCCATGATGGATCAGTCACGGATGGCATTGAATGAAGCGCATCTGGTACAGACGAAACTGATTGAAGGCGATGCGGGCGAAGGTAAGATGAAAGTGAGTCTGGTGCTGGTCCACGCTCAGGATCATTTAATGACGTCCATGCTTGCGCGTGAACTGATTACCGAATTAATTGAGCTTCATGAAAAACTGAAGGCATAAGGAGTCGATGATGCAGCCAGTGATTAACGCGCCGGAAATTGCCACTGCCCGAGAACAGCAGTTGTTTAATGGCAAAAACTTCCATGTGTTTATCTATAACAAAACTGAGAGTATCAGCGGACTGCATCAGCACGACTATTATGAATTTACTCTGGTATTAACCGGGCGTTATTTCCAGGAGATTAACGGTAAGCGCGTGTTACTGGAACGGGGCGATTTTGTTTTTATTCCGTTAGGTTCGTACCATCAAAGTTTTTATGAGTTTGGTGCCACGCGCATATTGAACGTTGGGATCAGTAAACGCTTTTTTGAGCAGCATTACCTGCCATTGTTGCCTTATTGCTTTGTAGCTTCGCAGGTATACCGGACCAATAACGCTTTTCTCACCTATGTGGAAACAGTGATTTCTTCATTGAATTTCCGCGAAACAGGGCTGGAAGAGTTTGTTGAGATGGTTACTTTTTATGTCATTAACCGTTTACGTCATTACCGCGAAGAACAGGTGATTGATGATGTACCGCAGTGGCTGAAAAGTACGGTAGAAAAGATGCATGATAAAGAGCAGTTTAGTGAATCGGCGCTGGAGAATATGGTGACGTTGTCAGCCAAATCACAGGAATATTTGACGCGGGCGACTCAACGATATTATGGCAAAACGCCAATGCAGATTATTAATGAAATCCGTATTAATTTTGCCAAAAAACAACTGGAAATGACAAACTATTCAGTGACGGATATTGCGTTTGAGGCCGGTTATAGTAGCCCGAGTTTGTTTATTAAAACGTTTAAGAAATTAACGTCCTTTACGCCTAAGAGCTATCGTAAGAAATTGACTGAATTTAATCAGTAAGTCGTTATACCTGACAATTCACATATCTGTCCTGTTGCTGGATTATTTATGTCCGGGGGGGCAGATATGCCAGATATCAGTATTCTGTACTGAAGGGAGAAATTATGAGCCAGAAATTAAAAGTCGTCACTATTGGTGGCGGGAGCAGCTATACCCCGGAGTTACTGGAAGGATTTATTAAGCGTTATCACGAATTGCCGGTCAGCGAATTATGGCTGGTGGATGTCGAAGGTGGCAAAGCTAAACTGGATATTATTTTCGATCTCTGCCAACGGATGATTGATAACGCTGGCGTCCCGATGAAGCTTTATAAAACGCTGGATCGCCGCGAAGCATTGAAAGATGCTGATTTCGTTACTACCCAACTGCGCGTAGGCCAATTACCGGCGCGCGAACTGGATGAACGTATTCCATTAAGTCATGGTTATCTTGGTCAAGAAACCAACGGCGCGGGCGGTCTGTTTAAAGGTCTGCGTACCATTCCGGTGATTTTTGACATCGTAAAAGATGTCGAAGAACTTTGTCCGAATGCATGGGTGATTAACTTCACTAACCCGGCGGGAATGGTCACTGAAGCCGTTTATCGTCATACCGGATTTAAACGCTTTATCGGCGTGTGTAATATTCCGATCGGCATGAAGATGTTTATTCGCGATGTTCTGATGCTGAAGGACAGCGATGATTTATCTATCGATCTGTTCGGCCTCAACCATATGGTGTTCATTAAGGATGTGCTGGTAAATGGCAAATCTCGCTTTGCCGAATTACTTGATGGTGTGGCATCCGGGCAGTTAAAAGCATCTGGCGTTAAAAATATTTTCGATCTGCCATTTAGCGAAGGCTTAATTCGTTCTCTGAATCTGTTGCCGTGTTCTTATTTGCTTTATTACTTCAAGCAAAAAGAGATGCTGGCTATTGAAATGGGCGAATACTACAAAGGCGGCGCACGAGCGCAGATAGTACAGAAAGTCGAGAAACAACTTTTTGAGCTGTATAAAAACCCGGAGTTGAAAGTTAAGCCGAAAGAACTGGAACAGCGCGGTGGGGCTTATTACTCTGATGCAGCGTGCGAAGTGATCAACGCTATCTACAACGACAAGCAAGCAGAACATTACGTTAATATCCCGCATCATGGGCATATTGATAATATTCCGGCAGACTGGGCGGTAGAAATGACCTGTACGCTGGGGCGCGATGGCGCGACGCCACATCCGCGCATTACGCATTTCGATGATAAAGTGATGGGGCTGATTCACACCATTAAAGGCTTCGAGATTGCTGCCAGCAACGCCGCACTTAGCGGAGAATTTAACGATGTGTTACTGGCGCTAAACCTTAGTCCGTTGGTGCATTCCGATCGCGATGCTGAGCTGCTGGCACGCGAGATGATTCTGGCGCACGAGAAATGGCTGCCAAATTTTGCCGACTGCATCGCAGAGCTTAAAAAAGCACATTAACCGAGGCTGATTATGGAACGCTTACTGATTGTTAATGCCGATGATTTTGGCTTAAGCAAAGGTCAGAACTACGGCATTATCGAGGCCTGTCGCAATGGGATTGTCACATCGACGACGGCGCTGGTGAATGGGCAGGCTATTGACCATGCGGTGCAGTTGAGTCGTGATGAACCGAGTCTGGCCATAGGGATGCACTTTGTCCTTACTATGGGCAAGCCACTGACAGCTATGCCGGGGTTAACCCGCGATGGTGTGCTGGGAAAATGGATCTGGCAGTTGGCGGAAGAAGATGCTTTACCGCTGGAAGAAATTACTCAGGAGCTTGCCAGTCAGTATTTGCGTTTCATTGAGCTATTTGGACGCAAACCTACGCATCTTGATAGCCATCATCATGTGCATATGTTCCCGCAGATTTTCCCTATTGTTGCCAGGTTTGCGGCTGAAGAGGGGATTGCGTTGCGCATCGACCGTCAGCCGCTATCTAACGCTGGTGATTTACCGGCTAATCTGCGCAGTTCGCACGGATTCAGTAGCGCGTTTTATGGTGAAGAGATTAGCGAGGCACTGTTCCTGCAAGTGCTTGATGATTCCAGCCATCGCGGGGAACGCTCGCTGGAAGTCATGTGCCATCCGGCGTTTGTCGATAATACGATTCGCCAGAGTGCTTACTGTTTCCCACGGTTAACGGAGCTGGAAGTGCTGACATCAGCGTCGTTGAAATATGCAATTGCTGAGCGTGGTTATCGGTTGGGTAGTTATCTTGATGTGTAAGTAAGGTGGTAAGGTCACTCCCCAGGGGACGTGACCTTATCCATATTTACGCCGGAATTTTGTCAATCTTAGGAATGCGTGACCACACGCGGTGTGCTGCCATCAGCGTTAACAGTTCATCCATAAAACTACCGTCGGCGCTGTCAGCTTCCACAATCCCTTCTTCACCCTGGTCAGCGACCTTGATTGTTGCTTTAAACTTGCGCGCGTCTCCCGCCAGCGCAATCGGTTTAAGGTGTTTGTAGGCTTCCATCAGGTAGTAGTTGGCATCGCCGTTGTCAGCGATATCCGCGATATTGCCGCAAGGGACAATGACCGCATCGACCGTCAGCGAAGGCGCACCGGCAAAGGTAGCGGCTATAGGCAACACCGTACCGTCATCCGCAGTCACTTCACCCATTCGGGAGTAGAGCAGTTTGGCATGAACGCCTTTGGCCTTCAGGGCCTTGAGAATGGCCAGAAGGTCTGCCGATCTCACTTCATCATTAAGTAAAATCGCTACCACGCGACCTTTCACATCACCGTCAGGAATGGCGTACAAACTTAAGGATGGATCCTTTTTCAGACCGTTGACGTCCGGAGGTGGGGTGATATTCAGCTGGTCGTCAGTCAGTTCGATACCGAGATTTTTCGCCACCGCCTGGGCCAGAGTGAGATCAATATGCGCCAGCTGGTCAACAACGCGCTCACGAATATACGGACGAACGACTTTGCTTAACTCAAAACTGAAACCATCGACAATATGGCGCTGCTCGAATGGCGTCTGACTTAGCCAGAACAGACGCGGATGGGAATAATATTCGCCAAAAGATGGACTGCGCTCGCGAACTTTATTTCCTTCCACGCGTTCCTGATATGATTCAAAACCGCCGCGTTTCGGTCCCGGCGGTGTTTCGCGCGGCCAGTTATCGTTGATCGAGTTCGGTTCGTAATTCGCCGGGTTAGTGTCGATCTCCATACGATGCATGCCATCACGCTGGAAGTTGTGGTAAGGGCAGGTCGGACGGTTAATCGGAATCTCATGGAAATTCGGCCCACCAAGACGACTGATTTGTGTATCGGTATAGGAGAACAAACGTCCCTGCAACAGCGGATCGTTGGTGAAGTCCAGTCCCGGCACGATATGCCCAGGATGGAAAGCCGCCTGTTCGTTTTCAGCAAAGAAGTTATCCGGGTTGCGATTGAGCACCATTTTGCCGACACGCTGAACGGGCACCAGTTCTTCCGGGATAAGTTTGGTTGGATCGAGAAGATCGAAGTCGAACTTGAATTCATCTTCTTCAGGAATCAACTGGAAGCCCAGTTCGTATTCCGGAAAATCGCCTGCTTCAATGGCTTCCCACAACTCGCGGCGGTGGAAGTCCGGGTCACGTCCGGTGAGTTTTTGTGCTTCATCCCAAACGAGTGAGGCTTTACCTGCCAGTGGTTTCCAGTGGAAACGTACAAACGTTGCCTTCCCTTCGGCATTAATCAGGCGGAAGGTGTGAATACCGAAGCCTTCCATGGTGCGGTAACTGCGGGGGATGCCGCGATCCGACATCGCCCACATCACGTTGTGCAGAGTTTCAGGTTGCAGAGAAACATAATCCCAGAAAGTATCGTGGGCACTTTGCCCTTGTGGAATTGCCCAGTGCGGTTCTGGTTTTACCGCATGAACAAAATCGGGGAATTTATGCGCATCCTGGATAAAGAAGATTGGCGTGTTATTGCCAACGAGGTCAAAAATACCCTCTTCAGTATAGAACTTGGTGGCAAAACCACGGATATCACGCACGGTATCGGCAGAGCCAGCGCCACCCTGAACGGTAGAGAACCTAACAAATACTGGGGTGATTTTGTTCGGATCTGAGAGGAAATCCGCTTTGGTGATATCGCTTAAGCTTTTATATGGCTGGAAATAACCGTGAGCTGCTGATCCGCGTGCATGAACAATACGTTCCGGGATGCGCTCATGGTCAAAGTGGGTGATTTTCTCGCGCAGAATAAAATCTTCCAGCAGCGTTGGACCACGGTTACCGGCACGCAGTGAGTTTTGATCATCGGCGATGCGCACGCCCTGATTAGTGGTCAGCGCATAATTTTCACTGCCTTTGCGTACGTCTTCCAGAGAATTAAGTTTTTCGTTACGTGTATCAGGGGCTTTCAGGCTCCCAGGGGCGGTAGGTTGTGCACCTGGCGGTGTTGGTTCAGCCGCTGGACGATGAGATCCGTCCTCAGGTGCCAGTGAGTCCATCCCCGGTTTCGCTTCGCTGGAATCGTGTAGTGGTGACTGGTGCTGATGTGGGTTCTTTTCGTTATGTTGCGACATTGAACTCGTCTCCTTAATTTATTACTGAAAGGGCCGCTGTTTTGGTCAAAAAACCCTCTAACTATAGACCATCAGCCAGATCCCGCTTCGGAGACTATTCTGGAAACGGTGTTATGAAATACACGCAAAGTGGGACGTACAGGGGCTAAATCGGCTAAACTACAGTTTTTCTGATTTTTAATATGCGTTTAGTGAAGCCAGTAATGAAGAAACCGCTCCGCCAGCAAAACCGCCAGATTATTAGCTATGTCCCACGCACGGAACCCGCGCCGCCAGAACATGCGATAAAGATGGATTCGTTTCGTGATGTCTGGATGCTGCGTGGCAAATATGTTGCGTTCGTACTGATGGGAGAGTCATTTCTGCGCTCACCGGCGTTTACTGTGCCTGAATCCGCCCAGCGTTGGGCAAATCAGATCCGCCAGGAAGGGGAAGTGACTGAGTAAAGATTACGTACCTCCCGGTTTTGCCGGGAGTTACATGACCTGAAATTCTGTATTTCATTGCTACATTCATTCAAACCACCAGTAACAAAAAGCTGCCTTTGACGATCTATTGCTATAAATAAGTGATCTTTTTTCTTTAATTGTTTATTTATTTTAAAATGGTTAAGTTTTGCTAATCATGATGAGCTATTTTTGATAGTTCATCCTGTGGCGTCGCTCTTAAACTTATATTGTAAGTGACTTAGATTTAAATGAGATAATAATTTTGTGAACAATATGGGGCGGGAGATGTTTTCTACAAACTTAATACAGAGTAATTATGGTGATTTAAATATTAAAAGCCTGGCTTTCGACTCTTTTAAAGAAAGGCTTGAGTCTACCATGGCGGCACTCACTTTCTTTATATCAACGGGTCAATGTGACTGCGATGAAATAGCAGAGTCGAACTTCAATCGTATGATTGCCTATATGTCTAACATTAACTATGATGCCTCAAAGCCAGGAGCGCCAGCACTTAGTTTTGATACGTATCTGCAGGACAATGTTAAATATAGAGTGATAATTAATAATCTTTATGGTAGTGAAATTCGGATAAGAGGTATAAATAAAGATTTTATTGGAATGGATGTCACTTCTGTATTTCGCCCAGAAAAAATGACCAATTTGATCAGTATAAAAAACAGGTTGGTTATTCACTATTTAAGGACTATATACTATGAACAAAATTATATACATCCTGTCGGGAGCATTTTTGCTGCGATTCAAAAAAATGAGAGTCTCCTAAAGTTTCCTTCGATAATATCAATGCTTAATATCAATCTTCTTTTTAATCCACTAAATCTTCCGGGAATGGGAAGTGGTATACTTGAAGATATTATGAGTATTCCAGATAGTTCACTTAGAAAACGTCTCGGGTATGAGGTTTTAAGCTTCTCGCTACAGGCACATTCATTGAGCCAGGAATGTATTGATAAGTTGGACATTTTTTTCGCTGACGATCTGTTTAAATATGAGTCAGTATGCATCGCCGCGATGGAACATTTAAAAAGTAAGGCAACGGCCCCTATACAAAACGGACCGTTGCCAGCATAAGAATTAACGGTGTGCCAGTTCGGCGTCGTCTTCGCTATCCAGAATGGCTTTATCGGTTTGCTTCAGCCACTGGCTGGTCAGCGTGCCAGCTGTCATCGAGCCACTAACGTTTAGCGCCGTACGGCCCATGTCGATAAG
>SKEQ01000709.1_pt1 | contig 20576 bp, 15 predicted proteins | sample 4826751 | NCBI WGS metagenome assembly SKEQ01 (sample SAMN11008805, study PRJNA524170) | human gut metagenome | biome: Human fecal sample; material: Feces; isolation source: fecal sample from pouch patient p44 | host: Homo sapiens | place: Israel: Tel-Aviv | collected 2013-07-11 | reverse complement strand
CCGCAATAATCGCAATAATTAAAAAGCCAATCAGTTTGCTAAACTCACGCTTGAAGCCAAGATACAAGCCAATCACAACGATTGCTAAAAGCACCAGTGATTGAGCGTTTGATAGAAACCAGTTATAAAGGTTTTGTCCAAAATTCATAAAAATGTTCTCCTCTCTATATTCAATGAATTTGTATTTGAGTTATTTTTTTGTTGTTATCACGTCCTGTTCTTTTACTGACTGTTGCTTCAAAATCTGCTTGTGTCGGTCTGTCAGTTTCGCATGGTCGAGAATGTCTTTTACAACCTGCGTCTGGTTGATTTCATCAAGTTTAATCGCAACCTTTAAGGTCGGGGCAACTTGATGAGATAGCCAGTTCAGCGTCCTTTGGAAGGAGTAAGGCTCTGGTTTTGTGGTTAGTTTTAATCGTTCACGATTGTTCCCAATAAACCAAGCCCATTCTTCATTCAGTTTCCAATCAGAACGAGGTTTGGAATCGTCTTTATCTACAAAACGGATATACCGATTGATAATTTTAAAGGCGGTATGCTCTGGATTGTCATAGACGAGTAAATCACGGACTGCATAATAGGCACGCTCATTTTTCAATCGAATCTCAAAACGGTTTTTTACTTCTGCGTCTTCAATGGGAATATCATTTTTCTTGTACTGCTCGTAGTCCTTTTCATAGATACAGAAATAAACTTCACTTTGTAATGAACCGATATAGAGGGTGTTTCCCATACATTCCTTTTCCTCTTTGCGTACCAGTTCGCCACTGCGATAGCTTTTAAAACTGCGGAAGACGGAGATACATTCTTCCTGTTGGCACTTTTCAGTGAGTACAGGGATATTTAAAATCCCTGTCTTATCGTTAATGGCAAGGTCAAGGCGTTTCATCACACCGCCAGCCACCAAAACGTCCATAAAGAACTCATACCAGCTTCTTTGTTGTGCCAGAAGATAGCTTTCAAATTGTCTGCACCCACGACCTTTCAATTCCACCAGAACTCCTTTGTCCAGTTCATGGGAGCAAAGGACGAATATGTCGCCTAAAGCATAATGCTCTGAATAAGAATAGAAACCATAGTCCTCATGAAGAAAATAGGACAGTTTCAGTTGTAAGATGTTTTCGACCACCTGCTGTACGTCTGTTGTCGGAAAGCGAATTCTTACATAATCAAACAGCATTTCAAGGGGAGCGTCGGGATTGAAGCGTTCCAGAGCTTCCCAAAGGGACTGCTGTAAATCCTCTGATGGCTTGACTTTTCCTGTTTCAATATCGCTTAGATACTGCCTTGTAATACCAGTCGCAACAGCTAAACGGTTTTGAGATAGTCCATAAGCCAAGCGTTTTTCTTTTAAATGCTGTAACCAAGTTTGTTCATTCAGTAAAAATCCCTCCAATCAAAAAGGCGTATGTCAACTTTTAAAGCCCATTTGACATACGCTGAAATTTTGTAAATCCCTTGTAACCAAAGGATTTTCTAATGTTTTTTTGACTGTTTCCTGTCGATTTGTACCCCCCTGTTAGATACGGGGGGTTAAGTGCTGGCGTGGCTATTGCCACACCAGCCAGCAAGATCAGTCCACACCTGCGACTTCCGCTTCGCACGTCGCCTGCGTGGACTGTCTGCTGTTGGATAACTTTTTAATTTCCTCCAAGAAATCATATCCTTTTGGTACAAGGGGAGTATAAAACTCTGATATGACACTTGTTCCTACATCAACATAGCCACGACCTTTGATTCGCTTTAAGAAGAAATCCTTTTGTACGTCACTGCCAAACATCATGCCATAGCCCATTTCAGACATACGACCTAAAGCCACTCTGAAATTAAACTGATCACGGATTCCGTCGCCTAAATATTTTGCGTCTGGACGTTGACAAGCCAGTATTAGAAAGAAGCCAGCTTGACGACCTAACATGACAATCTGTTTCAGCTTATTCATAACTGCGGTGTTTTCTTTTGTTCCCAGCATTTCCATGAAAGCGACGTATTCATCAAAGATTAAGAAGTGTGCCGGGAGACCTAAGTAAGCATAATTTTTGCCAGTCTTATAGTTCTTCATCTGCTTCATTTCCTCACTACGTTTCATCATTTCTTCATAGAATGTTTCAATGCAAGAAAGCAAGTCTTCTTTTCTATAGTAGACATTTGCCATCACAGAACCTAAGTCCGCAAGATCAGCATTTTTCGGGTCAAGAATATACAGTTTTGAATCTGTATGAAGCAAGGCTTCAATCAGTGTCAGTATAAAGTAAGTTTTACCGCCACCTGTACCACCAGCAATCAACATATGAGGGAGCTTATCATATTCCCACCATACGTTTTTCATTAAGCGAAGTTTACCATCTTTAGCTTCTACTTCATCAATAGAAATACGACTGGCTATGGTGTCATAGAGCAAAGTATATTCCACATAGGAATCCTTTAACTCTTTATCCGTCAGCTCACAGTACAAGCCACTCTCTAATTTCTTTTCCAAGTGTAAGAGTTGGTCTTGATATTTTCCCAGCGTGATTTCCACCCGTATCTGTATCAAGCCATTTTTAAGTCGATAATACATTTTAGGGAAGTAGGTTATCTTTTCCTTTGTACGACCAGCACTATCTTTAAAGAAACCCTCTGTTTTGACCTGTTCAGATTCATACCACTTGTTTTCAAGTATCATCTTTGCCAGTTTTTGACGGTGGTAAAGTTGTTTAACCGTATCATAGCGAACCCGTTTGAATACAAACGCTACCAGCAAGCAGATAAGAATTGCGACACTGAAACTGATAATTAAATAGGGAATGTCAATCTTATCTGCTTGTGATAGGTTAAAATCCTGCCAGTTGATCTGCTGGATTGTCTTCACATGAAACAGTCCGACAACCAGCAGGAAAACAGGCAGGAGTGACGCTATCGTAAAATGAAAGACTAAATCTTTACCAGATGGGCGAATCCTTTTACCACGCTGTTTCATGCGAAAAAGTCTCCTTTCTACCTAGCGACTATTTGTCTTGTGTCGGTTCTTTCTTTGCTTGTGGTTGAGCTTTGAATGAACTAGAATCCTTTGTCAGCACAATATCGTCTGCCTTGATATACCAGTCAACATCTGCTCCTTGATAGGTGGCAGTAGCAACGGTGTCCGCAATGGGATTGATAAGTTCCACCCGTGCGTTATAATCAAACTCTTTCAAAGGCACGCTGGCAGGAATACTTACTTGAATCATGCGTCCTTGTCCTTTGGATTTTAAGTCATAGGTACGTTCCTTGATTTCATCTGAAACCGACCCGTCTTCATTTTGGATTCTCACTTCACGACGTAGAGCAGAGAATTTCAATTCTCCAAAAGTCGTGTCTTTATCTAATACAATGCCATTTGCTAATCTCATCATTTTTCCTCTCTTTCTTTATTCTTTTATCATGTCGTCAGCATGTAAAAGGTAATTTGTAAAACCACGAGTGCCGATTTTGTAGCCCTCTGCGGTAATACGTGGATTGACTAACTTCACACGTTCCTCAAAGCCGAAATGTTTTTCGCCAGCTTCAGCAGGAAGCACCACCACAATATCATCTGCTCTTTGAACATCAGAATAGAGATTATAGCTTCTTGATAAGACAGTTAGCCGTCCGTTGATTCTTCGCTGAACGACTTTATCCTCGCCAGCAAATTCTAAATTGCCGAATGTTTTTTCCATGTTGGGAATCACAAATTTAAGTTCCATATTTTTACCTATCCTTTCTTTTTTATTGGCTGAATGAATGTTTGATGGTCTTAAAGAGTGGGGAACGACCTTTTGATTCTTGATTTTTTGTTTTCATAAGTTCACTTCCTTTCAAAATCGGGTAAAAAAATAGACACCTCATTTTTTGAAGTGTCTACCTATTAAATATTCAAATTTTATTGGAAGTATCTTTATATCTTCACTTTTCAAGGATAAATCGTCGTATCAAAGCTCATTCATAAGTAGTAAATTAGTAGTAAATTGAGTGGTTTTGACCTTGATAAAGTGTGATAAGTCCAGTTTTTATGCGGATAACTAGATTTTTATGCTATTTTTAGCATAAAAAATTAATGCAAACTCATCTCCGCCATAGCGATACATTGCCTGTTTAGGCAATAAATAACGTAAATAATGACAAACTTCTAAAAGAATTTGATCACCTATTTCTTGGCCGAATTTATCATTAATAAACTTAAAATTTTTTAAAGAAATAACTACAGCAATAAAAGGTTTGTTATTATCGATTAAGATATCGATCATCTTGTTGAATTCTTGACGATTCAACAAATTCGTTAATGTGTCTGTGAACATTTGCTTGTTTTGTAAATACAAATAAATAATTAAAAGAGCACTAGTGGCTGCGGTACCTGTTAAAATATATTCAGGGTGAATATATTGAAATAGGATTACAAAGGCAGAAATAAAAGGGAATACCCCTAAAATATAACTTACATTTCGTTCGAGCGATTTCCTTTTATGAATTACTAGAATCAATGAAAAAAAGACATAAATATAAAAGACTAAATATGTAATAAATATCCAAGGTCCTTGTTGATAACCGGATACTTGATCAAACGAAAAGAGCAACGACGTATAGAAATTACTAAAAACTAAAAGAACGTATAATATTGATGGTAAACTGCAAAGTGCAGCATATTTCTTGACCTCTTTTTCATCATAAATATTAGCTAGTGCATAGATGAAATAGATAGCGCCCATTAACGGTGTGCTTAAATAGTAAATTAGTAGAAAAAAGCTATTAAAGAATAATGGTACTTGCTTATAATATTGTAAAAGTGTTGTTGAAATAATATTAGAGCTGACTGAAAGAAAAGTAATGAATAAACAATACTGAAAAACTTTATTTTTTACGGTTGGTAGAAGATTTCCTTTACGGGCATAGACTAAAATAATGCATAATGTTATTGCTGAAACAAGTTCTGCCGTGATATCCCAAATCAATATTTTCACCACATTCCTATAATGTATTCTTTATAGATTATATCACAAATCAATCACATAAAGTTAATAGATATAAAGATTTTTTGACATTCAAAAATTTATTTAACTCTAATTTGTGAATAAAGGCATTGACAGATAAACAGAGAGATAATTTAATTGGTAGACTATAAGTAACTTAAGAAAGGGGTTATTAAATATGTATGCATGGCAAGAGATTCAGGTGACACTTGATTATATTGAAGAAAATTATGATAAAGAGATTGATATTGATAAATTAGCAGCAATTGCTCATTTATCAAAATACTACTATCAGCGATTATTTTTTCGTTTAACTAAAAAAACTGTGAATGATTATGTGAAGCTGCGGCGCTTAGAAAAAGCTGCCAATCAATTAAAAAATACGGAAAAAAGAATCTTAGATATTGCAATAGCCTGTGGTTTTTCTGGACATAGTGCTTTTACTCGGGCTTTTAAAGAAGTCTATAAAATTACACCAGATGATTATCGTAATCAAAAAATTCATTTAGATCATTTCATTAAACCAGATTTACAGCTTAATTATGTTGTAATTGATACTGGCGTGCCATTGATCGTAGAAGGGATGGTTTTAGAGATAAATGAAAAACAAGTTTGTAATGATCGAATTTTTTATGGTAAAAGCAAAATGGCTAAAGTAGATGAATTAGGTGAACCGAAGATAAATAACATAGTTTCTTTGTACCAGGAATTAGATGTTCAAGATGCGGTAGTAGTAGATATTTTAACATTGAGTGATGATCCTGCCTTATTTAATTATTTTGTAGGGATTGAAATTGATAGACCGTCAATTGATTGTGAACAACGAATTATTCCTAGTGGTAAGTATGTAGTATGTAGTTATGAAGCAGAAAATTTTGAATCATTAGTGAATGAAGCTTTATATAAGGCTAGCCGATATTTGTATGAAGTTTGGTTTGTTGAACATCGTCTTGAACCAGATGATCTTCTGGTTCAAAAATATTATAATCCTTATCAGGAAAATTGTTATATTGAACTTTGGGCTAAAGTACGATCATAAAAATACATCATTTTAAATGACGTGTTTTCACTTTATTCGCATCTTTATAGATAAATACTTAAAAAACGTGTAATTAGTTTTACGCGTTTTTAGCATTATTAGAATCGTTACTGCATATAATTTGTTAGGTGATTTTGTGAAGAGAACGTATCTTATAATAGCGATTACAGCAGCATTGTATCTTGCGGGACATTATTTTTATCCTAAAAATGATGTGGCCGTAAGCAAAGATTTACCATTAAAAAATGTATCAGTAGTAATTGATCCCGGACATGGGGGCCTTGATAATGGTGCAAGTGTTGGAAAAATTTATGAATCGGAATTAAATTTAAAAATTTCATATGCCTTGAAAGAAGAACTTGAAAGTCGAGGGGCAACAGTAAATATGACTCGTGAAGACGAGCAGGATATGACCAAACGAAATCATCACTATTCAAAACAGGATGATATGTATTTAAGGGTTAAAAAGATAGATTCATATAAAAGTGATTATTTAATCAGTATTCATTTAAACTCAGCTCCAGCCTCAGGTGCTTGGGGTTCCCAAGTATTTTATTATAAAAACAGTGATAAAGGAAAGCGCCTTGCCAGTGAAATACAAACTACGATGAAAGAAGTTACAGGAAGTGCAAAACGCATTTCAGGTGCAGATTTCCGAGTTTTACGGGCAACCCAGACAGTCGGAGTATTGATTGAATGTGGTTTTATCTCTAATGCTAATGAAAGAGGACAACTGCAAAGTAGTAAGTATCATCAAAAATTAGCAGTCAAAATATGTGATGGGATTGAAAAATATCGTGAGAAATATCCAGAAGATACAATTGATCCAAAGGATTATGAAAAGATATTATCGTAGAAAAACTCCTTTTTTAAGTACACTCTATAATTTAGTTGGCTGAGTTATGGAAGTGTGCTTCATTTTATAGGAGTTTTTTAAATATAAATAATAAAATATATTGTCAAAAACAATAAAAAAATATAATAAATAGTAATGAAAGCATTTACATCTTTTCTTGTAAATGATATATTTGTGTGTATAAAAAATAATTTTTGCTTATAAAAAGTTTTTAATGTGATAAATTAATGGATAAAATACAACAAATTATACCAAAATATAAAAGAAAGGGGTTTAGCAAGATGAAAAAAATTGTTTTATTGTGGGATACAGAAATACCAAGTGATTTTTTTGTTGAAAAGCTGATTGAAGAATCTGAAAAAGGCTCTGTAAAATGTGAAATTCAAGCTTATTCAATTGCTGAAGCATTAGAAAACCGAATTGATGCTGATGTTGTCTTGTTAAGTCCTTTGATTTGTTTTGAACAAATTAAAATTGAGCGTTTAGTACGTTGTCCGGTTGATATAATCGGAATTGGTGCTTATGCTTTATTTGATGTTAAGGCAATTTTATTAAAAGCATTTGATGCGATGAGAAAAAAGAGAATCTAATATGTAGGCAACCTATTTAGGCTGCTTTTTTGTTACTTGAAATTGCTGATTATAAAATTGATATAGGATTATAAGGATATATATGAGTGCAATAATATTAACAGCATAATAATTTAAATTAATTAGAAGGCTATTAATAAATGGATCAATGTAATTAACTAAAATAATTCCTAAAAATCCCCACATCAAGCTATAGAACATACAAATACGGCTAGTATAATTGCTAGGTATTTTACCATAATTCCATACTTCTATTTGTGAATCATATGATAAGAAAAAGTGAGTCAAATATTCTAGGGCAGTACAGCCGAATAGTGAATAAAAAAAGATTTCAAAATTATTAGTATGATAAGGGACAATGCTTAAAATCAATAATGCACCAAAGCCATAGATAGGGATAAACGGTCCTTTTAGTAATCCCGATAGATAGAATTCTTTCTTTAAGATTGAAACATATACTGACTCAAGAATAAATCCTAAAAATGTATAAATTGCAAATTTTACCATTATTACCTCCTTTAATAATATATGTAATTAAAAGAGGAATATACAAGAATCTTATCTTAAAGATGAGGTATCAGATACGATGAATATTAATATTAAAAATGAACTTATTATTTTTGATTTAAAATAATAAGTTCATTCAATTTAGTAGTTTTTATTATATTGCAATGCAAGTATGTTGTTATAAAGATTTATTTTAATAATTTTTTAATATTATTTTCAATTTCTCTTGGCTTTACTAACGGTTCAAAGCGGGCAACGACATCACCCTCTTGATTAACTAAAAATTTTGTGAAGTTCCAGTCGATTCGTTTTGATAAAGTACTATCTTGTTTTTCTTTTAAATATGTATAAAGTGGTGATTCATTTGGGCCGTTGACTTCGATTTTAGCAAATTGCGGAAAACTAACACCATAAGTATCCGCACAAAAAGACATAATTTCTTCCATTGTTCCAGGTGCTTGTTCACCGAATTGATTACATGGGAAATCTAGAATACAAAAACCATAATTATGATATTTTTCATAAAGTTCTTCTAAATCATCATATTGCTCGGTGAATTCACAATCGGTTGCTGTATTGACGATTAGTAAAACTTGATCTTTATAATTATTTAGTGAGATTGTTTGATTGTTATTATCTAATACTTCTATTTCATATAAGTTCATAATTGCCTCCCTTAAATATAAACTATAATCAAAGTATAACAATATTTAGATATGCAAACAAATAATATGCAATGACGATTTTTTGATAAAATTAAGAAATAAAAAAAATTGTCAAAATTATAAATAAATGCTTGACGGTAAAGAATCTACATGCTATTATATTAGGGCAGTTGATTGATGGGCCTGTAGCTCAGTTGGTTAGAGCGCACCCCTGATAAGGGTGAGGTCGATGGTTCAAATCCATTCAGGCCCACCATATATATTTTAATATTTTGGGGCCTTAGCTCAGCTGGGAGAGCACCTGCCTTGCACGCAGGGGGTCAGCGGTTCGATCCCGCTAGGCTCCACCAATTGTATATTAAGTCTGCTTTGGCAGACTTTTTAATTTATTTAAAGGAGGCAAAATATGACTGGAAAGTTGATAATTCTTGTGGTTTCATTCTTTATTTATTGTTTAATGGGGTGGATTTGGGAATCAATCATTTTGCCTTTATCACGGCATCAAAAACCATATAATCGAGGTTTTTTAAATGGTCCCTGGATTCCTATTTATGGTTTTGGTGCAATGCTGGTAATTGTTTTATTTGATATTCAGCAGGTTAATTATCCTATTTATACTTTATTTATTAGTGGCGGGGTAGTAGCTTGTTTATTAGAATATATTACTTCGTATGTAATGGAGAAACTGTTCCATCGACGCTGGTGGGATTATAGCCAAAAGGCTTTTAATTTGAATGGTCGTGTTTGTTTAGAGGGTTTTATTTGTTTTGGTTTATTTAGTGTTGTGGCAATCGATTATGTTCAGCCTTTTTTTACTAGTAAGCTATTATTAGTTGATGAAAATATTTTATTTGTCTTAAGTGGGGTTTTATCAGTTCTCTTTATTGTTGATACAATTGTATCAACACATGTAGCATTGGATATTGAAAAGAAATTAGAATTAGTAAAACAAGTACTGGAAGAAAGTGAAAATAGATTGATTGCAAATATTGAGGAAAAACAAAATGAAGCACGTGCATATATTGAAAAACAGCGTCTAGAATGGCAAAAGCAGCAAATCGTCTTAAAATCATTAATTAGACAAAAGAAGTTGTTTAAATATGGGCACCGGCGTTTGATACGTGCGTTCCCTGATTTATTAAAGAGAAAAAAGGATGAGTGATGATGCTGAAGAAATATTTTGGAACTAAACAATTCTATAGAACTGTTATTAGTATTGCTTTTCCAATTATGGCTCAACAGTTTATCACAACGTTTGTAAATTTAATTGATAATGTAATGATTGGCAGTATTGGCAATATTGCATTAACTTCAGTAACGGTGGCAAATCGTTTTTTTCTAATTATGAACTCAATTTTATTTGGGTTATGTGGAGCGGCGGGAATCTATATTGCTCAATTTTTCGGGGCTAAGCAGAAGAAAAATTGCCAAGAGGTATTTAATATTAATATGGCTTTTGCGGTTGGGGCAGGACTTTTATTTACATTAATAATTTTTATTTTTCCTCAATACGCAATTGAATTGTTTTCTAAAACACCGATTATAGTTGATGAGGCGATTAAATATTTACATCTTGCTAAATATACATATATCCCTTTTGCTGTTTCGTTCACTTGTATGATGGCTTTACGAGCAGTTGGTATTAACAAGATTCAGCTAAAAGTGGGGATAGTAGCAGTAATAACTAATACCGCATTAAACTATTGTTTGATTTTTGGAAATTTTGGATTCTTTAAAATGGGAATTCAAGGGGCGGCTATTGCAACGATTATTGCTCGACTTGTTGAAATGGCAATATATTTGATTATTTTATATCGAAATAAACATTTCTTTAGTTTTGATTTAAAAGGGATAATTAGAATTAATGTCAACTTATTAACCAGTATTGTTCGTAAAGCAATTCCTTTGACGATCAATGAAATTTTGTTTTCATTGGGACAAGCTTTAATTTTTATGTCATATATGCGATGTGACGAATATTTAGTGGCTTCCATATCTGTTGTTGACACAGTAGCTAATATAATGTTTATTGTTTTTGGTGGTCTATCTTCAGCTGTGTCGATCATGATAGGAAATAAATTAGGTGCTAATAAACTTGATGAGGCTAGAGATAATGCGCGTAAATTATTATGTTTTGCATTGATGGTATCGTTAATGATTGGGATGATATGTTTTTTATTGGCACCACTGATTCCTAATCTGTATAATGTTGATATACCAATTAAAGAAGCAATCGTAAGATTGGTTCGAATTAAATCGATAATGATTAATATCTATGCTTTTAATGTCTGCATCTTCTTTATTTTAAGGGCGGGTGGAGATGTTGTTAGTACGATGATTATGGATTCAGGTTTTTTGTGGGCTGCTGGAGTACTGGTTTCAACTCTATTATCGTCATTTACGACTATTTCTTTAATTTCGTTATATATCGTTGTTGAAAGTTTGGATTTGATAAAATTAATAATTGCAACCTACTTCTTTAAAAAAGAACGCTGGGTTAAAAATATTGCAGTTGTAGGAGGTTAGAATGAAAAAAGATAACTATATTATTAAATCATTAAATGGAATGGCATATGGCTTTTTCTGCAGTTTGATCATTGGAACGATTTTTAAACAAATAGGAAATTTTGCTAATATTAGCCAACTAGCTGCTTGGGGTGAGGTGGCAACTTATTTAATGGGACCAGCGATTGGAGCAGGTATTGCTTATGCAATCGATGCTAAAGGATTAAATCTAATTGCGGCAGTAATTGCTGGAACGATTGGAGCAGGAACATTTAATGGTAATACGGCGACAACTGGAAATCCAATCGCAGCGTTTGTAGCCGTAATTATTGCAGTAGAAGTAACAAGATTAGTACAAGGAAAAACACCGGTTGATATTTTGTTAGTGCCTTTTACTTCTATTATAGTTGCGGGAATAGTGACAATATTTATTGGTCCATATATCACTAAATTAATTGTTTGGATTGGTGATTTAATTAATCAAGGGGTAAACATGCAGCCATTTTTCATGTCAATTGTAGTTGCAGTTTTGATGGGAATGGCTTTAACAGCACCGATATCTAGTGCGGCAATCGGAGTGATGTTGGGACTTAATGGTTTAGCTGCTGGGGCTGCTTTAGCTGGGTGTTGTGCTCAAATGATTGGTTTTGCGGTAATGTCGATGGATGATAATGATATTGGTGATGTTGTAGCAATTGGCATTGGAACAAGTATGCTGCAGTTTAAAAATATTGTAAAGCATCCGATAATTTGGCTTCCGCCGATTTTAACAAGTGCTATTATTGCTCCAATTTCTACTTGTTTGTTGGAAATATCTTGTTCAGCAATTGGTTCAGGAATGGGAACTGCAGGACTGGTAGGGATTTTAGAAGCTGTTAATGTGATGGGAAATAATTATTGGATTCCAATCATTGTTATTGATTTACTAGCACCAATGTTGATCAGCTTTGGAATTTATAAAGCTTTTAGAAAATTAAACTATATTAAAGCAGGGTATCTTAAATTAGACCGTTTTTAGTTAATAAATAAATTTTAAACTCTTAAATTTGGTGGATATATGTGTTAGAATTATACATAATCAGGGAAGAAAGCTTCATCCAACAAAAAAAGGGGGCGATAAAATGCTGTTTACATACAAGCAAATTGCTAATTTGAATGAAACAGAAACATTTATTTATCGTTATGTAATGAAGCACATTAAAGTTGTTACAAATATGAGTGTTCGTGATCTGGCTGAATGTACTCATGTATCAACGGCGACAGTAGTACGGTTTTGTCAAAAATTGGATTGTAATGGTTTTGTAGAATTCAAGACAAAGTTAAAGTTATTTAATGATGGACTTACTCTACCAGAAACTGATGATGAAATTGATGTTCTTTTAGAATTTTTTAACTATGCACGAAGTGTAGATTTTAAGGAGAAAATTAATAAATTTGTTAAGTATATCAAGGAAGCTAAGTCGATTTGTTTTTTAGGAATTGGAACAAGTGGTACTTTAGGAAAATATGGGGCTCGATATTTTTCAAACGTAGGGTATTATTCACAAAGTATCGATGATCCTTATTATCCTCCGGCAGTTGATAATAATGAAAGTTCATTATTAATTGCTTTGACTGAAAGTGGTGAAACTCGAGAAGTAATTGATCAGCTTAAAATGTATCAAAGTCAGAATACAAGAATTGTGGTAATCACTAACAAGCCAGGGTCAACAATCGATCAAATGGCAGATTTGGGAATCTACTATTATGTTAAAGATATTATTTTACCGCAAACATATAATATATCTTCGCAAATTCCCGTTCTTTATATCATTGAAAGAGCAACACGAGAATTGCAAAATGCAAAAGAAAAAACATTACCATTAAAATTTACAAGTAGAAATTTATAAATATCTGTCATTTATTGCCAGATGTTTTTTTGTAAGATAAAAGATAAAAAATTTTTAGTGAAGAAAAGTCTGGTTTTGTTACAAGTAATGTAACAGTTTACATAACTCGTCAAATCTATTTTTACATGTTAAAAACTATGTTATTTTAAAAGTGTAATGTTTTAGTACATTGCGATGAATGTTAAATAGTGGTTACGCGCAAATATTTATTTAACATTCTAATTGTTATAAATTGTATTGGAGTTGGCCACTTTAATACAATTTAAAGTTTGTTTATAGATAAATATATAAAGAAGGGGAAAAGAAATGATAAAAAGGTTAAACAAAAGAGTTTATGCAACTGTTTTAACTATTGCGATGGCTATTGGAATGTTAAATCCGGTAACTATAAAAGCGGCTGCCACACCAGTGGAAATCAATGATGATTCAAGATATGTACTTGTATCTACAGAGAACAATAAAGCAGTCAATGTTAGTAAACCGGGATGGACGACTCATACGACTGTTGATGGCGCATATGTTGAAGATGGAAATAAAGTAAATCAAAATTCATTATTAAAAATTGTCAAAACAGCCGATCAAAATGGTTTGGCAGCTGATGAAGTTCGTGTAAATATTTATAGTGTCGGTTTGGATGACCAATATCCAATTCGTTCTGAAGGCGATAATACATATGTATTTGCTGATAGTGATAAAAGAACTGATCAATGTGAATATATTATAAAGGCTACAGGAACTAATACAGGAACGATTAGGGATACAAATAAAGGAAAGTATTTTGGGATTGATAGCAGTAATGGTGAGATTTTAAGAGTTGATGAAAATCAAGCCTTAGAATTTAAATTTCTTGAAAATCCTGCTGTTGTTGATTTTACTTATTATATTGAACACAAGGCCAGTGGAAAATATGTAAGAATGACAGGTGAAGCTGTTACCCCTTTACTAGTTGATGGTGTAAAGGAAAATGACATTATCGGTGATGATTTGAGATATGATGTTAGATTTGGTAAATTCAATGATTTAGATGTTATTAATTTTAAATCAAAAAAATTTGATCTTTGCTGGAACTCTGGATCAAGTGAAATTGTTACACAACAAGCTGGTGATATATGCGGAGGCTGGGAATCAATTGCTTATCAACCAAATGGGGATGGAACAATTTCATTCATGTCGTCTGTTGACCAAAAAATAATTACAGTCAATAGTAATGATCAGATGATTCGCAGTGATATTAAAGAGTTAACGGATAATGAAAAATTTATTATTCATAGTGAAATGACACCTAACCCTGTAACTGACGTAACTGTTAAGGTGAGTGACAGTGATGCAACGGTAAGTTGGAAAGCACCAGTGAATCAAGTAGTATCTGGGTATCAAGTGGTTGCAACTCCAGCTAACGTAGGAACTGGTAAAACAGAAATTAAGAGTGCGATTACAACAGATACTAAAATGGTTATTGAAGGCTTGGCATCAGGAACAGAATATCTTTTTAAAGTTGTTACAATTTTAGCTGAAGATAATTTTGGATATTCAAAAGAAATTAGTGCTCAAACTAAAAATGGTCCTGCACCAGTACAGCCAATTGAACTAAAAACGCTTCAAGATGGTGAAAATATTAAAATTAGCTGGGCTAAAGTTAATAATGCCGATTCTTATGATGTTTATCGTGCTGTAAGTGCTTTTGCAAGCTATGAAAAAATAGCAGGGGATATAACCGATAACTTTTATTTAGATAAAAATACTAATGAAAATAAATATTCAAATTATTATAAAATAGTTGCTAAAAATGCAAATGGTGAATCACCTTTGTCTGATGAATATTCATCATTAGAAACAACTATTTTTGGTAAAAATATGATTATTTTTGCTGAAACTGATCCAGTTGACAAAATCGATCAAGTTGTTCAAGAGATTTTCTTAAAACAAAATGACATTACAACTGATGCACAATTCAACAGTTGTCATTATGCAATCTATTATAAACCGGGGAATTATGTTAATACTCAATGTATTCCAGTAGGATTCTACACTCATATTGGTGGTTTGGGTAAAACACCATATGAAGTAAAATTAAATAACATTGAGGTACCAGCATATTTAGATGGTAGTGCAACAAGTGACAATCATTGGGCTGATACTGGTGAATGGAGAAATGCAACATGTAATTTCTGGCGATCTGCAGAAAATATTTCGGTAGTTGGTGAGGGTGATGCATCAGTTGCTGATAAATTATCAGCCTCTACAGATAATAGTAAAAAAGATTATTTTAATTGGTCAGTCGCTCAGGCTGCACCCTTAAGAAGGGTTTATTCAACAAGAAAAGTAAGTTATGATTGGGCATTTGGTTGGGCGTCTGGTGGATATACAGCTGATAGTTATTTTGAAAGTGATGCTGGAACTGCATCAGGACAACAATATTTTACTAGAAATACTGTTATTAAAGGAAGCGGTACAGGAACAACTTTGAATAACTTTAATATTGGTGTTGATTCAGCAAGTTTACCTGATTCTAAAAATGGAACTGCTTTAGTTCAAGGAAATGGATATACTGATTGGGCTGAAAATGGTGTAACTACTAATATTACAACAACCCCACAATCAAAAGAAAAACCATTCTTATTTATTGATGATGGTGAATATAAGGTCTTTGTGCCGGCTTTAAAAGAGAACACTTCTGGTATAAGCTGGTCAAAAGATGATATGGGGGAAGGAGAAACCTTAAGTTTAGATGAATTCTTTATTGCTCATGATAGCAATACAGCTGCTGAAATCAATGAGCAGTTAGAAGCAGGTAAAAATATTTTCTTCACACCAGGAATATATCATGCTGAAGAAGTAATTAAAGTAAATAATCCTGATACAATTTTATTAGGAACAGGAATGGCTACTATTATTCCAGATAATGAAGAGGCGGCGATGGAAGTTGCTGATGTTGACGGAGTAACAATTGCCGGATTAATTTTTGATGCGGGTAAACATTCTCAATATTTATTAAAAGTTGGTGAAAGTGGCGCTGATAAAGATCATAGTGATAATCCAACGGTTTTACAAGATTTATTCTTTAGAATTGGGGGAACTACTTCAGAATTAACAAAAGCTGATATCGCCTTAGAAATCAATAGTAATGATGTAATTGGTGATCATTTCTGGATTTGGCGTGCTGATCATGGTGCGGGAGTTGAGTGGTATGGAAATGAGTCATATCATGGAGTAATTGTTAATGGTGATAATGTTACGTGTTATGCACTATTCAATGAACATTTTAATAAATATGATACTTTATGGAACGGTGAAAAAGGAGCAACTTATTTCTATCAAAATGAAAAATGTTATGATCCAATTTCACAAAGTGCTTGGATGTCACATGAAGGATTATCTAATGGATATTCTGCATATAAAGTATCTAATAAGGTGAAAGAACACTATGCAGTAGGATTAGGAATTTACAATGTATTTATTTATACTGGACCAACTTATGATTCTAGTGAGGTTCAAATTCAATTAGATAATCCAATTGAAGTTCCAAATGCAGAAATGGTATTAGTTGAAAATGCATGTACACAAACTTTTGCTAAAGCAGATGGGGCATTACAAAAATTTAATAAGATTATCAATGACTGTGGTGAAAGTGTCAGCAGTGGTATTGATAAGGTAACAGGTGAAAAAGGTGAAGGATGGAGTCGTAAATATATTTTAAATTATCAAAATGGTGTATGTAATCGTGGTACCGTTCAAGATCCTGTAGTGGAAAATGGATTAAATCCATACAATGAAAAAGGTGACGTAAATATCGAGGAGTTAATTCTTGCTTATGAAGCTTGTGATGATAAGCTTACAAGTGGTGATGTTTACACAGAAGAAACATTTAATCAATATAAGAAAATTATGGATGAAATTAAACCAATTTATGATAATTTTAAACAAGAACAAGCTGGTGGAGCATATATCCCAAATCGTTTAACACAAGATGAAGTTGATGATAAGGCTGCTCAAATTAAAGCGGCATATAATGCATTAGAATTTTCTTCTGCAAACTATAATGATTTAGATAAAGCAATTGATGAAGCAAAACGTATAATGAAAACAACTGATTATACTAGCTTGTTTTATACAAAAGAATCTAAAGAAATATTTGATAATGCTTATAAAGCAGCGAAAAAGTTAGCTGATGATCGTGATAATAATCCATTATTAGCATCTGATCAAGATAAAATTGATGAAGCAGCAAAAAAATTGTGGGATAGTATTAATGGTTTAACTATTAAAGATGCAGACTTAAAGCCATTAAAGATTGCAATTGAACGTGCAAATAAGATTATAGCAAGTGATAATTATCAAAATGGTAACTATGTTGAAGCAACGAAAGAAATCTTTGATTATTATTACAACTTAGGAAAAGAATTGTACGAAACTGAAGGATTAGATGCTCGAAATCAAGCATTAATTGAAGCTCGTGCTGCTAATATTCATAATGGAGTCGATCAATTATTATTAATGCCGGCCAATACTGGTGATCTTGAAGAATTAATTAAGTTTGCTGAAGTAAAAATTAGAGACGGTGAATATTTCCAAAATGAATATTATATCAATGTAGCTAAATTCTTAGATTATTTGCAACAAGCTAGAAATGTTATAAAAGATGCAGACATTACCGATCAAGATAAAATTGATCAAACTTATCAAGATTTATGGAATGCTATAAATAGCTTAGAATTAAAACCGGCAGATTATGAAGAATTAAATGCATTAAGACAACAAGCACTTCAAATTATTGCTGGTGAAAATTATATTAATAATCGTTATACAACTGAAACAGTTGCAGTCTTCAATACAGTTCATGCTAATGCTAAAATGTTTAGTGATGCATATATGATTCCTGATCAAGCAGTTGTTGATCAACAAGCTAAAGAGCTAGACAAAGCTATCAAAGGATTACGTTTGAAAACCGATGAACCGCAAAAACCAGTTATCCCAGATGATCAAACACCAAATGATGAAACTGCTAATCAGCCGGTCAAGACACTTGATAATAGTAAAGTAAACAATTATAAAGTAGCTAAAACTGGTGATGAAAAAATAGTTGAAGGTTACGTGATGTTAGGAATTCTAGCAGTTGGTGGTCTAGCTGTGTTGAAAAAAAGACGTATTCATCGTTAGAGGTGATCTTATGAAAAAAATTAAATTTGTTAAGCGGTCAGCACTTGCACTATTTAGTGCAGTGCTGCTGTTTAGTCCAAATAATCTTTATGCATTATCAGATCAAGCTGACATAAATCCATTTGATGAATGGAAAACAGAAGCAGTTAATTATCCTGAAGCTGGACAATTGGTTCCGGCAGGTCCGATTGAAATTGAATGGGAAAAATTAACAGGTGTTGATGTACTGAAATATGAGGTTTATCTTGATGGTAAGTTACAAACAGTGAATATTGTTGATAACGAAACTTTTTATAGTTGTGAGGTTTATACTACTGAAGTAGCTCAGCATCAAATTAAAGTTTTAGCTGTTTTAAACGATGATACAAAAATTTCGACAAGTATTAGAAATTTCTATGTTTCTAAAAAGGGATTGGGATTTCATAGCAGTGCTGGTCATAGCGCAATTGAAGAGGCTCAAAATATGGGGATATCATGGTATTATAATTGGGGAACAGCACCCGATTATACTGGTAAATGTCCAAGTGGTGATTTGAGTGCTGAGTTAGATTATGTACCAATGATTTGGGGAGCTTATGAGGGATCTAATGATAAGATAACTGAAATAAAGAATGCTGGGTATAAAACTATTCTTGGTTATAATGAACCAGATTTTGCAGATCAGTCAAACGTTCTAGTCGAAACAGCGATTACAAATCAAAAATATTTTACTGAAAGTGGTTTACGTATCGGGGCACCAGCAACAGCAAATGGTACTCCTGATTCTGAGTGGTTTAATAATTATTGGCAAGGAATTAATCCAGATGATATTGACTTTATTCCAATCCATAATTATCCTGGATACATTGGTAATACTGATAGTGAGATAAAAGATAATGCTAAGAATTTTTTACAATTAGTAGTCAAAACTCATAAAGAATACAAAAAGCCGATTTGGGTCACCGAATTCGCAGTGGCAAATTGGGATCCTTATTGGGATGGTTATAATGGAGCTAATATTGAAAATAAGGCAGAAGTAAGAAAATTTATGGAGTATGTGGTCAATGGTTTTGACGATATCAAGGGATTAGAAGATTTAGATTTCGTGGAACGATATGCATGGTTTTCATTTGATGCGTCAGATCGTTTTGGGGGGGACTCAGGATTATTTAATACAAAGGTTGACAATGAGAAAAATAATAATCTTACAGTTGGCTCTTTGACAGATTTAGGAGTGTTATATCGTAACTTAGGAAATCCAAAAATGTATACTTTACCAGAATTAGACGGAACGAAAAGTAATTTGCCAAGTGATGAATATGTCGATGATGTTATTGAAGTAATAATTGATGGGAAAAAGGTAAATGTAAAATATGGTGATACTCTTGCAGGAATGAGCGATCCTGTAAAAAAAGGTTATGCATTTAAAGGCTGGTATACCAATTCAGAATGTACAATGCCATATGATCTTAATAAGCAAATTACAGAAAAGACAATAGTATATGCTAAATGGGTTGAAACTTTTAATGTAATAATTGATGGAAATGTATTTATTGTAGAAAAGGGAACAAATTTACCACAGCTTGAAATTCCTACAAAAAATGGTTATAATTTTAAAGGTTGGTATAGTGATCAAAATTATAATAAAGAGTTTGATTTCAATGCTTCGATTTTAACTAATATAACTGTATATACTAAGTGGGCTAAGGTTTTAAAAGTAAATATTGATGGGATTGAAATGAAGGTAGAAGAAGGTGAAAAAGTAGTTCGGCCTGCCTTACCAAAAAAAGATGGTTATGTATTTATGGGTTGGTATAGTGATCAAGAATATACAAAATTATTTGATTTTGATCAAATAATTACCCAAGATACAATAATTTATCCGAAATGGATAAAGGACGATGAATTGGATCGAGATACTGATAGCTTAATTACAGAAAAGAAAAATCAAACATCTACTAATAACAAGATTGCGACTGATGATGTTTGTAAAATACAAAATTATTTCTTTGGGATATTTAGTTCAATAGGTATATTGGCAATATTAAAAAGAAAATATTACTGATAGTAGATAACTATCTGGAAAAATAACTCTCTCCTCATTAAATAGTGGCTTATAAATTAAATCCAGATAGATAGAGAAAAGAACAATTGATACTTTAATTTAAACTAGGGGTATGTTTTGAATTGATTTTAATTTCCTGTGGGTTTGGTATCAAATAAGGGTAGAAGTTTTGTGATGAAAGAGCCTGTAAAATAATTTGTGTAAATTATCCTTCATTGGTAGATGATATCATTCTACCAATGAAGGATTTTTATTTACCTGTTCAAATTGAAAATTTGAACATATAGACTTAAGTCAGTTGAGCATACGAAGTATGCGAAATAAAAAACCACCTGCTATGCGGGTGGAGCAATAAAGAAG
>SKEQ01000705.1_pt1 | contig 20669 bp, 16 predicted proteins | sample 4826751 | NCBI WGS metagenome assembly SKEQ01 (sample SAMN11008805, study PRJNA524170) | human gut metagenome | biome: Human fecal sample; material: Feces; isolation source: fecal sample from pouch patient p44 | host: Homo sapiens | place: Israel: Tel-Aviv | collected 2013-07-11 | reverse complement strand
GGAATAATAGAAATATGTTCCATCAATTTTTTAAGTTCCATTTTGTTCTCCTTAATTATGTAAGGAGTATTTGATCATGTATAAGCAATAAAAAACAGCTTCAGGTAATGAGGAATATCTCAATTTTTAAACATAAAATGTGAATTATTTAGTACAAAAAGTGTACTTCTGATGATCTTTCCCTGTATACATCCGGTCTGCGGGGCTGTGTGCCAGGCGGTCATCGTCGGTATCGCCGGTCACCTGGTGGCGCAGACGCATTCCCGGAAAGGCGTCATAAAAGAAGCGGCAGCTCAGGGCATCACGGTCGAACAGCACCAGGTAATCATCGCGGCGGCGCAGGATGTACTGGGCGTGATACGGGTTACTGGTTTCGATATTGGCTAACATCCGCTGTTTTATTAATGCGATATCTAAAATCAGGATGGAAATAGTGATGTATATCACTATTTCCATGATCTTGCCTTGCGTTCATCCAGGCAGGAATATCCCTGTTAGCAGCCTCTGTGCGATGTACGCCAGCGGTCTGTAAAGAAACCGATTACCTTATAACAAAACCTCTAACGTAGTTTATAATACATCAGGAATATTAATAAAACCTTCTGGGTCAGATATCTCAATAAATATCATATCAGGCTCAAAAGTTTCAGGGACTTTTAATTTCGCTGAAATTAACCAACCTTGCTTAGAACCAATACTAATAGATTTATAGCTGTAATTGGCATGTAGACTATTTTTAATATAAGGAATTTCCCTTAACTCTAACTCACGCCGAGCCAAGTCAAGAGCCATTTCGATAGTTATTTTGTTATGTTTTATCAATTTGTTAGTCCCATCATGAATTTTTCTCTCAATCCCTCAACATATTTTATGGCATGAGCTATTTCCGCTTCATTGAATAAATTTTTACTTTTTAATATTTCATTTAGAACGTGTTCCTCCCTAGATAAACGTCCTAGTGCTTCGTATGCTTCTCGTCCAATTTTCGCAAATTGCTTAGCATGAATCACTTCATGATACACCTCATATAAGGTAGCATTTTTCCTAAGATAAATATTGCGAAGGCCATAATCAAAAGCTGCCCTAGCATTTGGTGGCAAATATTTATCTGCTTTCCTTATTACTTTAATTCCTAGCTTCTCCATTTCTTTAGCAATATTGTTTATTTGACTACGTGATAAACGAACCCCATCCAGGAAACCCGTATGCCCACTAACACGACGACCATCGCCAATATAGTCCATCAAACTGCTGATTTTAGAACTTGCAGCCAATCCCAGCGGATCAACCCACCCACAAGGATTCGGCACATACCGGTAAGTCTGCTCCCCGCCCAGCAACCCCAGCGGATCACTCACCAGGTACATTCCGGTTTCCGGCTCGTAATACCGGAACCGGTTATAGCACAGCCCTGATTCCGCATCCTGCCACTGTCCTGCATACAGCAGGCCGGGGTCGGCTTCCGGGTCCAGTTCCCCGCGCGGGTCCGGGTAGCCGGTGTCTGCGGGCAGACTGAGTGCCAGCCCCCACAGGCTGGTCTGCCCCGGTCGCCAGACGGTTTTACCTTCACTGTTAAAGAGCATCAGCGGGCGGCCCGTCAGGTCGCTCACCGCGTGATTCGTCCGCGTCACCCACTGCGGGGCCACGGACGGGTGCGGCTGCCGTACCCGGCTGAACTGCTGGCTTATCAGCTCAAAGCCGTTAAACACCAGGTGCCTTACGCTGTACAGTTTATCATCGCGGTATTCCCGGATTTCCGCAATACTGTCGCCATCCCACAGGTACGTAAAACGGATTTTCTTCCGGTCGCAGCGTTTTTCCGTCCGCCTGCCGCTGGCGTCGTGGCGGTATTCCCACTGCTCCCCCTGTGCGCTGCAATACCCGGTCAGCTGGTCCAGGCTGTCCCACCGGAACCGCTCTGTTTCCGGGCGGTAGCCGTCACGGTGTTTTGTCCGGCTGACCATCCGGCCTGCGGCGTCATAGTCATACTGCGTGTTTCCGGCCTGTTTCAGCCGGTGGCCTCCGGCATACTGGTCAGTCTCTTCACTTATCCGGTGCCTGCCCGCAGACTGCGCCTTCAGGTAGCCACAACTGTCATAGCCATAGGACTCGTCGCCTTCGCCATAGCCCAGCCCGGTGCCTGAGGCTGTCACCGCCGTGACCTGGCCGTTCCGGTCCAGCCGGTACTCCCGCCGTGTTTCCCGTCCGTAATCTTCCCGGCTGGTGACGCCTGACACGTTACCCGCGCTGTCGTAACGGTACTCCCGTACCAGTGACGGAACCAGCCCGCCCCATGTGGTTTCCTCCGGGAAAAATCCGGCGCGCTGGGTGACAAGCTGGCTGGCTGCATTCCAGCCCTGCTCACAGGCAAAACCCCGGTTACTGTGCCGGAACACTTCACGTCCCGCCTCATCACGGCTGAACGTCAGCGTCTCATCCCCCGGCAGGATAACCTCCGTCAGTTCTCCGGCGGCGTTGTAACGGTAGGTGGTTTTCAGCAGGGATTCATCGGGATGTCTGTCGCGTTCATCTTCCGGTGGCAGGATACAGCGGATGACGGTGTGTTCATCGGGGTAGTGGTATTCAATGGTCCGTCGGCCCTGAGTGGTGACATTCACCCGCCCGCGTTCGTCATAGCCGGTGCGCTGTGATGTACCGTCCGGGCTGAAGATACCCGTCAGCCTGCCGGATTTGTCATAGGCATACTGCGTTTTGCCTTCCGGCGTGATGACCTCTGCCAGGCGGCCTGCGGCATCCCGGCTGTAGAGGATGGTTTCCTCCAGGCCGTTAACCCTGGCGGTACAGAGGCCATCGGCGTCATAGCGGTAACGCCAGACCACGCCGCCCCAGTCACGCTCTTCCGTCACCCGTCCACAGTTGTCCAGAATATAACGGTATGACTCGCCCTGCGGATTGATGACTTCTGTCAGTTGCAGCGTGTCTTTATCGTAGCGGTACTGCCAGCGGTGGCCTTCACCGTCCGTTCGCGCCACCGGCAAATCGAACGGGCCGTACTCCATTGTCCAGACAACACCATTGCCGTCCGTGTACGCCAGCAGGTTGCCGTGGCGGTCATAGCGAAATCCTTCCGCGCCGGTTCCAGCACGTTCAATGCCGCTCAGTTTATGGTGCTGCTGCCACTGTAACCGCACTGACTGACCGCCGGGGCCGCGCATCTTCACCGGCAGGTCGTGACCGCTGTATTCGGTGTGGTGTTCACGGCCCATCACGTCGGTGAGTGTTTCCGGCCGGTTGTGGTGGTCGTACTCTATGCCCAGACGCCGTTCATCCTGGCGGAATATTCCCGACAACAGCCCCTGAGCGGTGTACGCCAGCCGGGTCTCTTCGCCCTGTGGCGACACCAGGCTTACCGGCAGGCCGCGTTCATCGCACAGCTGTGTCCACGTCTGCCCGGCAGGGTCGGTGATGTTGCTGAACAGGCCGCGCTCATCATAGCGGTACAACCACTCCGCGCCGTCTGCCGCCGTGTAACGGCTTAACTGACCGTGTGCGGCGTTGTATTCAAACTTCTCCACCCGCCCGGCAGGGGAGTGGCGGGCCAGCAGGTGATGGAATTCATCCCATTCATACGTGGTGGTGCTGCCGTCCGGCGCTTCTTCCCGCAGAATATTGCCGTCAGGATCATAGTAATAACGGTGAATGCCCTTGCCGTCCGTCACGGTGGTGCAGCCGTCACCATAGTCCAGCGTGGCGTTGTAATAGCCCTCCGCCCCGGTGACATTCACGCACCGGCCCTGTGCATCGTAGGTGAAACGGCTCCACGTCTGGTCGTTATCGGACCAGCGGATGATCCGGTCCGCAGCGTCGTACTCATAAAACAGGTGGTAGTCCAGCCGCGCATCCGCTTCTGTCAGCCGCCCCCGCGCATCCTGTTCGTAGGTCGCCAGCGTCTGTATGCCGTTATCCGTGCGGTGAATGGCTTTCAGGTAGCCGCTGGCATGGTACGTCAGTTTAAGCCGGATCCCGTCGGTGTGACTGACACCCGTGATCCGGTACTGGCTGTCGCGCTCAAACGTGATGCGGTTGCTGGCGGTGTCACTCATCCCGCCCAGCATATACATCCGGTCACCGGGGCTGTGTGCCAGGCGGTCATCGCTGGTATCGTCAGTCACCGGGTGGCGCAGACGCATTCCCGGAAAGGCGTCATAAAAGAAGCGGCTGCTCAGGGCATCACGGTCGAACAGCTCCAGGTAATCATCACGGCGGCGCAGGATGTACTGGGCGTGATACGGGTTAACCGCCGTATCACTTTCACCGTCGAAGGCGAAGTTCAGCGTGGCTCCCAGGCTGATGATATCCACCCGGTTTCCCTGTTCACGCACCCAGGCGTATTCGCTCCAGGAGTCGCTCCAGCCCACGCCGGTCAGGCCATGCAGCGGCAGTACAGAACTGTGGAAACGGGTGAAGGAGAGGGGGAGTGTCTGGCCCAGGGTGAAGTCGGTACGTTCGTCGCAGTACGCGCCGGTTACCGGATCGACAGGATCTGTTACCCATCTGATGACTTTATTGGCAATACTTTTTAACGACTTACCTGTTTTCCCCAGCAACGCGCCGAGCTTTGCCCCCAGCAGCTTCCCGCTTTTCCCCAGCAGGTTCCCCAGTTTGCCGAGTCTCGCCAGATTCTTCAGTTTTCCCAGCAGTCCCGCTGGCGGCAGAAGATAGCTGGCTATCGTTATTCCCCCCAGGATCATTCTCTGCCACGGCGGGAACTCCGGCTGGATATCCAGATAGGTCACCTGCTCACCGCCAATAAAGACGTCCGGCGAACCTCCCACGATTGCTGCGCTGCACTCCAGTTTGTCGCCCTGGCGTGCGGCAGGCTGATTGTTGATAAAGACGTTGCTGCTGCCCTGGGCTATCCTCGGTGGTTTGTTCTCCTTGTCGCAGAGCGCCGTGTCCTCACCGGCTTCCGGGAAATCCACATCTTTTTTGATTTCGCCACGCCCGCCCACCATGGTGGCAAACTCCATTAATACCGGACCGGCGGGAAACAGAAGCGATGCGCCGGCGCTGACGCGATCCATAAAACCGGCATTGCTGTCCGTCAGGGTGATAACAGCGTTCCCCCAGGCCTTCGCCAGTGGTACTGCTTTTTCCGCTGCCGATTCAAGCAGGTCAGTGGCAATATCACCCCATGAGGGTTCCCCCTGTGGGACTTCAGGTATTGCTCCAGGTGGGGGAGGAGGGGGAAGGGTGACGGCGGCCCTGGCAGCGGGCTTTCCGTTAATTTTTACGTTTTCAGAACCGGTATTGATGGCGCCGTCCGTGTCACAAAAACTGTTTATCCATGACTCAAGCTGGTTCTGTTTCTCCTCCACATAATCACTCGCCTTATAGCTGGCATACATCAGCGCAGGCACCAGAACCAGCGCATAAGGGCCGGTGGCACAGGCGGCCATAATCAGGCAACCTTCTGCGATGGTCACTATCGCCCCCAGCACGGCCCCTGCCAGCGCCCCCAAAAAACTCTTGTGCTGAATTTCATCGCCCAGCCTGGCGGCGGGGGGGCCAGACTTTTTTGATGCCAGCATCTGTGCAATGGCTTTGTCGTTGGCTGCCCGTTTCATCTGGCTGGCGACCATCGCCTGCTGTGACAGCATTCGCATTGCCAGCGTACCGCCTGCGGTCGCTCCCTGTGGCCCGCCTGGTCCTTCACTCATGTGTTATCCCTCGTTTATGTCAGCGCGGCTGGTCCTTTTGGATGTCATTCTCCGGTGGCAACGGGGTGAAGCTCTTTATCACCTCCAGCAGCATCGTCTTTTGACTGTTCTTCAGGGATAAGGAGGTGCTGAAAGTGAAGGTCAGCAGCGTATCTCCACGCCGCTGGAATACGGCTATCTGGCTAATCCGCCCCTGATTCCCCTCATCTTCCGGACCGTTCCAGGAATAATCCAGCAGCCAGGCCGGGGCCTCTGCCAGAGTGATTTCCCGGCAGGCATGTTCGGTGTACCCATCAAGTTTGCCCTGGTACAGCGCCAGCGTTTCCTGGTACAGCTCTGGTGTCAGGGTTCCCTGTGGAACGGCTTCGCGGGTAATGACCAGGTTGATGCCACTGTTATCTGTGGACACCAGGACCTGCATTGACTGATCCTGCCATTGAGACGGCAGTTGAATGTGGCCTTCATTAAAAGTGAACTGCATAAAATACTCCCTGATAATCTGAGTGAATCAGTTGATGAAAACAGAACCGCCCACGATGGTGATGCCATCCTTCGACAGCCTGATTACCGTCGATTCCCCGACCTGTAGCTGAATGCCATCCGGCGTCAGCGCAATTTTGCTTTCCTCCACGGCCAGCAAAATTTCCTTAATCGCCGTATAAGCCTGTATACCGTCGCCTTCGCCACCATTGTTTACAGCGTCAACATGCACCGAACCGGCAATCGTGCCTCTGTCCTGAAAGACATCCTCAGATAAAGACCCTTTCAGTACTCCGGTGATCTTGTGGCCTTTTTCCACCGTAAGAAGGCGGTTACCTTCCTGGATCGTGACCGTCTGGTCATTTTTTACGGTTTCGCGGTGATCGTGTTTTACGGTGGTGGTACGGTCGTTGAGCACTTCGGTATCCATGTTCTTCTGCGCGTGGATGTAGACCTGTTCTCTCCCTGTCGCATCATCAAACTTCAGCTCATTAAATCCGCTGCCCATGTACGTTTTGGAGCGGATGGTCATCTGCGTCTTTGTTCCCGGCAGGCTGCCGGGGGTGCGGTTTTCCTGGTGGTAGGTGCGCCCCATAATGATCGGCTGGTCCGGATCGCCGTTGAGGAAGTCTACAATCACCTCCTGACCCACACGCGGTATCGCCAGGTGGCCAAAACCGGTGCCTGCCCACGCCTGTGCCACACGGATCCAGCACGAACTGTCTTGGTCTGCCGGGTTATAACGGTCCCAGTTGAACTTCACCCGCACGCGACCATGTTCGTCGCAGAAGATTTCCTCGCCTGCCGGTCCTGTCACGACAGCGCTCTGCGGGCCGTCGACCAGCGGTTTCAGCAACGGCTGTGGTCGCCATGTTCTGTCTGCCGGGATCACCGCAAAATGGTTCTCCAGCGCCGTCCCCGCTCCCTGCCGTCCTGGCACCGCCTGTGGCTGTTCGCCGTGCAGTTCACTTGCCACCACCTGCCATTCCCGGTTCAGGTTCGCCTGCGGATGCCCCGTCAGCACAATTCGCCGTCCCGGCCATATCTCCGGCGAACGGCTTGTTCCGCGCGCCACTTCTGCGTTGTTTCGCCAGCCGTCCATCTGCCAGCGGGCAAAGTTCTGCCCGTGGGCACCCTTGAAACGTCCGGGGTAGTCATACACTTCATACTGCGTGCGCTGGTAGTCCTGGTGCTGGCCCTCCTGGTCAAAACGCCCTGCCCAGCCGGGACGTTTAAAGGTGTAGTCTTTTGTCACCACGGAAGAAGGACGGATTTGTGCGCTGTAGCGGAACTGGCTGATGCAGAGGGTGCTCACCTCGGTACGGGTGTTCGGATTCCAGGGGATCTCAAAGGACTCCGGCAGATAACGCACGGTGTCGCACAGGACCAGGCTCTGGTCGGTACTTTTTTGCGCGTGCTCCTCATAAAAGAAGATGCCTTCCTCCGCCGCCATCCGGCACAGGAAATCGTAATCGGTTTCGCCGTACTGGACACAAAACTCACGGGAAGGATGCGGCTCGCTGAACAGCGGACTCCACTCGGTCACACCGTTTTCTTTCAGGATCGTCGCGAGGATGCTTTCGATGTCCTCATTCTGGAAGATACGGAAGTTCTGGCGCAGCCCTGTGCGCCACAGCGGTGGGCACACCTTCATGCTGTACAGCATCTGGTTTTTGTCGTTCTCCCCCAGTTCAAACCAGGTCACCACACCTTTCACCCGGCGCTGTACGTCATCGCCCTGCCATATCGTCAGGTAGGCCATTTTGTCCAGTATTTGCTGAAATTCAAGGGAGAGAAACTGCTGGCTGACCAGAGAGAGATCGAGGGAAAAGAGCGAAGAGAGTGACTGGTTCAGATGAAAGGAGACCACCGCAAAAGCATCCGGTGGCAGGCCGTCCACTTCCAGCGTGAAACGTAATCCGGTTGACATAGCAACCTCCGGGGTTAAGGAAAAACAGACAGTTCGCTGTTAAAGCGGCTGTGACAGTACAGTGTTACGCTTGCGTTCAGGCACGCTACCGCCGAAGTTTCCGGCATCCGCCATCTCCCGTGAACGTAACCCCTTACTGACAACCTTTCTTTTTACGGCTTAATACAAAAACAGCATCCGGCCTGATAGCCGGATGCTGTTGGCTTAACTTATGCTTCCAGCGGTGCGCGCCAGTCGTCGGCACCGGAGGTGCCAGACTTGACGTGTTCCCACTCTATTTTGCGGTAGGCCAGTGAAACTTCGAGCAACTGGGTGAACTCGCGTTTCGCCGGATCCTGGCAATGCGGCATATGCAGTTTCATATCGACAATCGTCGAATCGGTCAGGCGGGTGGTGAAATAATGCTCCTGTTTGCCTTCCACAGAGGTACGCCACCAGTGAAGTTCAGTGGTTGGCAGCATTTCGCCGGAGGCCAGTGCGTTGTACATCAGCGGAACAGCTTTGTTCAGCGCCACGGTAAAAATGAACGGCTTGTGAGCACGCTGACCCGCAGGCTGGCCGGACTGAGGATCGGTCGGGACAGTAACGTTATGCAGGAATTCCTGCACCAGCATCTCGTCTTCGTGCCCCTGCACATAGATGTTGCCGACAGAATCAGCGGTAAATGCACCTGCAGTAATATTTCCCTGGGTCTGACCAGTGATGGAGATATAACACGGTGTTGGCATTTGTAAACTCCTTGTTAACGTGGTTAATTACTACTTACAATGACCTGCCGTTAATCCCAGACAGGCAGATGCAGCTCACTTCACGGAACCGCATCATTTTTCAGTATTTTTTACATACAAACCGAGCTAGAATTTACGGTTGTCGTAAAAACTATTTTTAAAATCATTAAATCTCTTATTCAGCAATAACTTAATAATATATATCTGGATAACCATACCCAACTGTTCAAAGTCCGTATTGCCTCCATAAAATGGCCAAAGCTGAATCATGAATAAATATTGTATTTATCCTTTCTGAATTATCATTTTGATAATTTTTGAGATATTCCTTAAAAATACCCACTTAATCAATCACAAAACAAATATATAAACAAGCAATCATCAGATTAGCTTATGTTTAATGAAATTATTGTATAATTCAATAAGTTACATAAAAACACTATATTTAAATTATTGCCATAATACACCTGACGCGAATTGCACAGGTTCACACAATCTATTTAACGCTTGCAGAATACCCCTCTTTACGATCGATAAAAAGTCCTTTTCTTATTTATTTTGAAGCGTAAAATGCGGGGTGATGAAGGAGTGGTGATTTTATTTTCACCGCCATTAGGGCGGCATTGCCGATATTTTTTTGCGGTACAAATATGCCGTGTTCATGGCCTGTACGAGATAACATGACGGATCACTTTTATGAGCAAAAAATTTGAAGGCAGCGTCGCGCCTCGCGAGCGTATTAATATATCGTATGTCCCAAAAACAGATGGCCAGACGGCTGAAGTGGAACTTCCGCTTAACATGCTCGTTGTCGGCGATACCGGAAATACGCAGGAAACATCCCCACTGGATGAACGTCAGGCAGTTTCCGTTAACAAGCACAATTTCGGTGCAGTGATGGCTGAAGCAGCCATTGGCCTCAATTTTACTGTCCCCGCCACGCTGAAGGGAAGCACAACAGACGATGAACTGAATGTGGCGCTGAATATCAAATCACTGGATGATTTTTCACCAGATAGCGTGGCCCGGCAGGTTCCGGAAGTGAATAAATTGCTGGAACTGCGTGAAGCACTGACTGCACTGAAGGGGCCGATGGGTAACCTTCCGGCATTCCGTACCCAGCTCCAGGCATTGCTGGAAAATGAAGAGTCCCGCGAGCAGTTGCTCAAAGAAATCGGCCAGGTGAGCAATAAATAACCACCACTATTTCATTAAACAGGGTTATCCAGGCATGACGGCACACAAAAATATCTCCGGGACATACCACCTCTCTGTTGCAGACATTCTGCAGGTGGTTTACCAGGTATGTTTCAGCCCGTCCGTTGAAATCAACCAGGATGGTGTGGCTGCGCTGATTACAACACTGGATCGCCGTATCAGTGATCTATTGGATGAGATTATCCATTTTTGTGAGTTTCAGCAGAGCGCGTCGCACTGGCAGCGCGTACTTCACTGACGGCGAAAAGCCGGTTTCAGAAACACAGCTAAAACAGAAGGATTTTCAGTATGTCTTTACAGGAAGAGGAACTCGTTTCCAGTCATGCCGGGCAGCCTGAGCAGGCATCGTCGCTGCTTGATCAAATCATGGCACAGACCCGTATTCAGCCCGGTTCGGAAGGTTATGACGTTGCCCGCCAGGGTGTGACAGCCTTTATTGCCAGCATCCTGCAATCCACTGCATCTGCCGAACCGGTCAATAAACTGGCCGTGGACAGCATGATTGCAGATATAGATGAACGCATCAGCCGCCAGATGGATGTCATCATCCATGCGCCTGCCTTTCAGCAGGTCGAGTCGTTCTGGCGCTCACTGAAAACCATGGTGGATCGCGTTGATTTCCGTGAAAACATCAAGGTCAACGTGCTTCATGTCACGAAGCAGGAACTTCTGGAAGACTTTGAATTTGCCCCAGAAATTATTCAGTCCGGATTTTATAAACACGTTTATTCGTCCGGATTCGGACAGTTTGGTGGTGAACCCATCGCTGCCGTGCTGGGCGCTTATGAGTTCAAAAATACCGCACCTGACATGAAACTGCTGCAATACGTCAGTGCTGTGGGCGCAATGGCGCACGCACCGTTCCTGTCCTCCGTTTCCCCGGAGTTTATGGGGCTGAACTCGTGGACCGAACTGCCTAATATCAAAGATCTTTATGCCATCTTTGAAGGTCCGGCCTACACCAAATGGCGCGCCCTGCGTGACTCGGAAGATTCGCGCTATTTAGGGCTTACGGCACCCCGCTTCCTGCTTCGCCAGCCTTATTCACCAACAGATAACCCTGTTAAGAACTTTAACTATCACGAAGATGTCAGCCGGAATCACGAAGATTATCTGTGGGGTAATACGGCCTGGATGCTGGCGTGCAATGTCGCAGACAGTTTTGCCAAATACCGCTGGTGTCCAAATATCATCGGTCCGCAAAGCGGCGGTGCAGTGAAAGATCTGCCGGTGCATCTGTTCGAAACGATGGGTCAGATTCAGGCCAAAATCCCAACCGAGGTGCTGGTCACCGATCGCCGCGAATTTGAACTGGCTGAAGAGGGTTTTATCACCCTTACCATGCGTAAAGACTCTGATAATGCAGCCTTTTTCTCTGCAAACTCGGTACAAAAACCGAAGCACTTTCCGGGTAAAGACGCAGAAACCAACTATAAGTTGGGTACGCAGCTTCCTTATCTCTTCATCATCAATCGGTTAGCGCACTACATCAAGGTGTTGCAGCGTGAGCAACTGGGGTCATGGAAAGAAAGGAGCGACTTAGAGAGGGAGCTTAATACCTGGATCCGTCAGTATGTTGCCGACCAGGAAAACCCGCCTGCGGACGTGCGCAGCCGCAAGCCTCTGCGTGCTGCCAGAGTTGAGGTTATGGATGTGGAAGGCGAACCCGGCTGGTACCAGGTCGCGCTGAGCGTGCGGCCCCATTTTAAATTTATGGGGGCAAACTTTGAGCTTTCCCTGGTTGGCCGGTTAGACAGGGAGTAACACGCCATGATACCGGATCGGGAAAGAACCACAGGTTCTCTTTTTGAGCGTATGGAAGCCTCACCGGCCAGAAACTGGCAGGGAAGCAGTATTCATGCGCTCAGGCAGTCCATTCGCCAGAACCTGCGAAACATTCTTAATACCCGGTCCGGTAGTTGCCGGGGTGCGCCTGAACTGGGCATTGATGAACCGGAAGGGGCTGAAAACTTCCGCGAATCAATGAGTCTGGCCATCGCGCAATGTATAGAACGCTATGAACCCCGGATCTCACACGCTGAAGTGCAGGCTGTGGTTTCATCCGCCACCAGCCCGCTGGATATGACGTTTCATATTACAGCCTGGGTGACATTTAACGAAACACATGAAGTGCTTGAATTTGATATGGCACCGAATGGCAGCCAGCATTATCGGGTGGACTGACAGATGGAATTTGAAGAACGCTATTTCCGGGAAGAACTCGATTACCTGCGCCAGCTCAGCAAGCTGCTGGCAACGGAAAAACCCCATCTGGCCCGCTTCCTGGCCGAAAAAGATGCGGATCCGGATATTGAACGCCTGCTGGAAGGGGTGGCTTTTCTTACCGGCAATCTCCGCCAGAAAATTGAGGATGAATTCCCAGAACTGACGCACGGGCTTATTAAGATGCTATGGCCTAATTACCTGCGTCCGGTTCCGGCAATGACCCTTATTGAATATACGCCGGATATGGATAAGTCTTCTGTACCGGTGTTAATCCCCCGTAATGAGCAGTTTACAACCAACGCCGGGGAAATCAGAGTTGATGAAGTGCTGCCCTCTGATGCTAAAAAGGAGGAGCCGCCTCCCTGTACCTTCACCCTCTGCCGGGATATCTGGCTGCTGCCCGTTCGCCTGGAGCAGATTGAAAACCGCAGTACGACCCGTAATGGTGTTATCAACATCACCTTTTCGGTCGCACCGGGAACGGACTTCCGCACGCTGGATCTGAACAAACTTCGCTTCTGGCTCGGCAATGACGACAACTATACCCGTGACCAGCTTTATTTATGGTTCTGCGAATACTTGCAGGGTGCCGACCTGACTGTGGGTGAACAGCATCTTCGCCTGCCTGAGTTTATGCTAAAAGCTGTCGGTTTTGAGCCGCAGGATGCCATGCTGCCCTGGCCGAAAAACGTCCACAGCGGCTACCGGATCCTTCAGGAGTATTTCTGTTACCCCGATGCGTTTCTCTTTTTTGATCTTTGTGGTTGTCCGGCTTTGCCTGACGGATTGCAGGCGGAATTCTTTACCCTGCAACTGCGTTTTTCGCGCCCTTTGCCCGTGGACATCCGGCTGCGCCGCGATTCCCTGCGCCTGTATTGCGCACCTGCCATTAATTTATTTATCCACCATGCAGAAGCCATCACGCTGGACAACCGGCGGGCAGACTATCCGCTGGTTCCCAGCCGCCATTACCCACAACATTACGATGTATTTTCCGTTAACAGTGTGGTGAGCCAGGTCCAGGATATGTTCAGGAAAAAAGATCTGGGGCGTCCTGTTTCGACGCAGGCCGCGCGCCAGTGGCCAGCCTTTGAAAGTTTCAGCCATCAGATGGAATACAGCCGGAAGCGGGAAGTGGTGTACTGGCATCACCGGACCAAAACATCCCTGTTCCATCGCGGCTTTGATCATACCCTTGCCTTTATACATGCTGATGGCAGTTATCCGTCAGACGAATCTCTGCTCAGTAATGAAGTGGTTTCGGTATCGCTGACCTGTACCAACCGTGAGCTTCCGTCACAAATTCGTTCCGGTGATATCACCGGCACAACCGGTAAAAATGCGGCTGTTGCTTCATTTCGCAACATTACCCGCCCGACGCAACCACTCTGGCCGGTCATTGATGGCAGCCTGCACTGGTCCCTGCTCTCCGCCATGAACCTGAATTATCTGTCATTACTGGATACGGACGCGCTGAAGCAGGTCATCGCCAACTTTGATCGCCACGCAATCCATCATCCGCAGACGGCGCGGCTGTCACAACAAAAGCTGGATGCCATTGAGCGTCTGGAGACCCGACCCGTTGATCGCCTGTTTACGGGTATTCCCGTTCGGGGGCTGGCCTCCACGCTGTATCTGCACCCGGAGCCGTTTGTCTGTGAAGGGGAAATGTATCTGCTCGGTACGGTGCTTTCGCATTTTCTGTCGCTGTACGCCAGCGTTAACTCATTCCACATGCTGACCGTTGTGAACACAGAAAGCCAGGAGACATGGAAATGGACGGAAAGAACCGGGCAGCATCCTCTTATCTGAGTCCGGGAAATCCCTCGGCAGATAAAGAGCAGAATGAGCCGCTGGCACAGGTTTTTCATAACGCCTGCTCTTACAATTTTTTTGCGATGGCGGAGCTGTTGCACCGCCTGGCACAGGGTGAAAAGGGGACGCCAGAATTATCCCTGCGCGACGATCCGACACAGGAAACCCTGCGTTTCAGCGCCGATGCCAGCCTTGCGTTTCCCCTGAGTGATATCAGTGCGCTGAAACGGGATACGTCAGGGGCATTCAGGATGACCACCACCTTTATGGGGTTACAGGGGAGCCAGTCGCCTCTCCCCGGTTATTACCTCGATCACCTGGCCTGGAAAGCGGTACATGAACAAAGTCCGGTAGGTGATTTTCTGGATATGTTCAGCCACCGCCTGACCCAGTTTGTCTGGCATATCTGGCGTAAGTACCGCTATCACATCAGTTTTCGTAACGGCGGTGTGGATGCGTTCTCGCAGCGCATGTACTCCCTTGTCGGGCTGGGCCACCGCCAGCTTCGCGATAAGCTGGCGATTAATCACAGCAAAATGCTGGCGTATTCCGGGATCCTGGCAAACCCGGGGCGATCCCCGGAAATTATCTGTGGCCTGGTGTCCCACTGCTTTGATTTGTCAGAAGTGACGCTGCAAAACTGGCAGCGTCGCAAGGTGGATATTGAACCGGATCAGCAAAATAGTCTGGGGAGCTATTCACTTAAAAATGGCGAAAAACTGGCGGGAAGATCGGTACTGGGCAACTTTGTTCTGGGTACACGGGTGCCCGATCTCAGCGGAAAATTCCAGCTCAGTATTACCAGCCTGACCCGAAAACAGTTCCTCTCTTTTCTGCCGTCCGGCGAAAACTTCCTGCCACTGACGATGTTTGTGTCCTTCATCCTGCGCGATCAGCTTGCCTGGGACTTACATCTGGGGCTGGCGCCGGAGCAGGTGGGCGCAATGCGCCTGGGCGATAACAAAAGTGCGCTGCTGGGCTGGACCAGCTTCCTCGGCACACCGGAAGAACGACCCTCAGTCACCATCAGGGTACGGTCGTAAATTATGATAATCACGGAGCAGAATATGCCGGAAGAGAAACTACAGACGCTTTCATTGCAGGTCATTAACGGCAGTGAGCTGGAAAGCGGACGGGCGGCGCGCTGTCTGTTCACACAGCAGGGAAATGTCGGCCATGGCCCCGAATGCCACTGGTCGGTACAGGATCGTCAGCAGAGCATTCCGGCCCAGGCTTTTACCGTTATCCTGCACGATGGCACATTTTGTCTGCGCCCGCAGACGGCACAACTGTGGCTGAATCAGGCAAAAGTCACAGCAACATCAGACCTAATACAGTTGCGCCAGGGCGATGAGATCCAGATCGGACGGCTGATGGTGAGGGTTCATCTGAACCGGGGAGATATTCCCCATTACGATGAGGAAATGGCCACTCCCGAAACCATCGTTACCAATCGCGATATGCTCACGGATACCCTGCTATCAACGGAGGGTACGCCACACTATCCGGGAATGACTCACCGGCACCAACTTGCAGACACCGTGGTAAACGGTTTTTCTGCCGATCCACTCCAGGCACTTCAGTCCGAAAGCCTGATTACCACGGGCGATCCGCTTTCAGGCATTGCGGCTGTCCGGCCATCGGCACCGCTGTCCGATCCGGCAAGTAATGGGGGGATCAATACTCCGTTTATGGATCTGCCGCCCATTTATGCCAGCCCCGGCGATCGTAATGACGACGTCTCTGCGGCAGAAATGGCGCAACGCCACCTTGCGGTCACCCCCTTACTGCGCGGTCTTGGCGGCTCGCTTACCATGAGCAATTCCGACGATGCGGATGATTTTCTGGAGGAGGCCGGACGAACGTTACAGGCCGCAATAAAAGGTCTGCTCGATTTGCAGCAGCAGCGTAACAGCCTCTCAGACAAACATTTGCGCCCGCTGGAAGATAACCCGCTGCGCCTGAACATGGATTACGCCACCGCGCTCGACGTAATGTTTGCCGAAGGTAAAAGCCCGGTACATCTGGCGGCTCCCGCCGCCGTCAGTGAAAGCCTGCGCAATGTCCGCCACCACGAAGAAGCTAACCGGGCAGCGATTGTGGAGTCGCTTCGTGTCCTGCTGGATGCTTTCTCACCACAAAATCTGCTGCGCCGCTTTGTGCAGTACCGCCGCAGCCATGAACTGCGCCAGCCGCTGGATGATGCCGGAGCATGGCAAATGTACAGCCATTATTACGAAGAACTGGCCTCCGATCGCCAGCAGGGGTTTGAGATGCTGTTTAACGAGGTCTACGCCCAGGTCTATGACCGGGTGCTTCGTGAAAAACAGCGGGAGCCGGAAGCATGAACAGGAAGGCGTTTCTGGCCTGCGTGCTGATGTGCGTCATATTAACCGGCTGCGAAACGGCGAAAAAAATCAGTGAGGTGATCAAAAACCCGGATATCCAGGTCGGGAGCCTGAAGGAGCAACCTTCGGAAATAACCGTCACCCTGCTGACCGAACCGGACACCAATACCAATGCGGAAGGTGAATCAGCCGCCGTGGATGTGCAACTGGTGTACCTGACTGACGACTCAAAATTGCTGGCAGCCGACTATGACCAGATAGCCAGTACGCCGCTACCGGATGTGCTGGGTAAAAACTATATCGACCACCAGGATTTCAACCTGTTGCCGGACACCATCAAAACCCTGCCGCCGGTAAAGCTGGATGAGAAAACGCAGTTTATTGGTGTCGTGGCCTATTTCTCCGATGACCAGGCCACTGAATGGAAACAAATCGAGACGGTGGAAGGAACCGGCCACCATTACCGCCTGCTGGTGCATGTACGTCAAAGCAGCATCGAAATGAAAAAAGAGGATGAATAATTATGGCAACCACCCGCAACAAGGTGATGTGGCAGGAAGGGATGCTGATGCGCCCACACCATTTCCAGCAACAGCAGCGTTACAACGACTACCTGGATAACCAGCGTTTCCGGGCCATGAATGATTTATCCTGGGGATTTACCGAACTCACCCTCAACAATGAACTGCTGGCGCAGGGTAAGATCATGATTGACAGCGCGTCAGGCACACTGCCCGACGGCACCGTCTTTTCTATCCCCGACCAGGACGCACTGCCCGATCCGCTGCACCCGCAAAATTTTCCGGACGAAAGAAGCCGCAATATCTACCTCGCTCTGCCGGTCGCCAGTGATGTGAGAAATGAAATCAGCGACGGACGGCGAATCGGGCGTTACCGGCTGAATTATGCCGATGTCCGGGATTTGCATTCAGAAGAAGGTGACGCGCGAACATTGACGCTGGGTCAACTGACGCCGCGCATTATGAGCGGTGCAGAAGATATGAGCGCCTATATTACGCTCCCGCTTTGCCGTATCAGCAATCGCCATGCCGATGGCTTCCTGACGTTGGATGACGATTTTATCCCCTCCTGCCAGAATATTCAGGTCAGTAAGAAACTGCGTGTTTATCTCAAAGAGGTACAGAGGGCCATTGGCGGACGGGCAAGCGATCTGGCAAACCGTATTGGCTCTCCGGCGCAGAGCGGCATCGCGGATGTGGCGGAATTTATGATGTTGCAGTTACTTAACCGTAACCAGACCCGGTTTACCCATCGCGCCCGCCGATCCCAGCTCCACCCGGAAGATTTCTACCTTGATCTTGCTGGGTTGCTGGGTGAACTGATGACCTTTACCGAGCCGTCGCGCCTGCCCTGCCCGCTTGATGTGTATGATCATCATGATCTGACCAAAACATTTAAAACACTGTTACCGGAAGTCAAACGGGCGCTGCATACCGTACTGTCGCCAAGAGCGGTCAATCTGCCGCTGCATCTGCGTGACGGTATCTGGCAGGCCGATATCCATGACACAGAACTGCTGCAATCTGCCACCTTTGTGCTGGCCGTGGCGGCAAACGTGCCGGTCGATCAGATCCAGCGTCAGTTTATCCAGCAGTCGAAAATTTCCTCGCCGGAAAAAATCCGCAATATGGTCAGTGTGCAGATCCCCGGTATTCCATTGCGTGCCCTTATGGTGGCTCCCCGCCAGCTTCCTTACCATTCCGGGTTCAGCTATTTCGAACTCGACAAGAGTGGCCAGGCCTGGACAGAAATGGCTGCCGCCGGGGCCGTTGCACTGCATGTTTCCGGCAGTTTCCCGGATCTGAACATGCAACTGTGGGCGATAAGAGGGTAAGACGATGGATGAGGGGTCACTGTCTCTGCCACCATTTACCGGATACGACGAAAAAAGCCAGCGCAACTACCATCTCGCGCTTCGTGGCAACAGCCTGAATCCGATGATCGACGCGGCCACGCCGCTACTCGGTATGGTAATGCGCCTTTCAACCATGAACAGCCAGACGATGCCGGAGCATCTTTTTGCTCAGGTGGTGACGGATGTTCAGGCCGTGGAGCAACTGCTTCAGGAGCAGGGCTACGAACCGGGCGTGATTATCTCGTTTCGCTACATCCTCTGCACGTTTATTGATGAAGCGGCGCTCGGTAACGGCTGGTCAAACAAGAACGAGTGGATCAAGCAGTCATTGCTGGTCCATTTCCACAACGAAGCCTGGGGTGGAGAGAAAGTTTTCATCCTGCTGGAGCGCCTGATCCGTGAACCCAAACGTTACCAGGATCTGCTGGAATTTCTCTGGATCTGTTTTTCTCTGGGATTTCGCGGGCGCTACAAAGTGGCAGCACAGGATCAGGGGGAATTTGAGCAGATCTACCGCCGTCTGTACCACGTTCTGCATAAACTGCGCGGCGATGCCCCTTTCCCGCTGTTACACCAGGACAAAAAAACCCAGGGCGGGCGTTATCAGCTCATCAGTCGCCTGACTGTTAAACATATTTTTTGTGGTGGCGTTGTCGTGCTGGCGTTGTTTTACCTGTTCTATCTGTTGCGGCTGGACAGCCAGACGCAGGACATCCTGCACCAGCTAAACAAATTACTTCGATAAGGACGTTTATGATCCAGATTGATCTTCCCCCGCTGGTAAAACGGCTGAACCTGTTCTCCCGCCAGGCGCTGGAGATGGCCGCCTCTGAATGTATGAGTCAGCAGGCAGCGGAAATTACCGTCAGCCATGTGCTCATTCAGATGCTCGCCATGCCACGCAGTGACCTGCGGGTTATTACCCGCCAGGGCGATATTGGCATGGAAGAGTTGCGCCAGGCGCTGACGGTAGAGAACTACACAACCGCCCGTTCTGCGGACAGCTACCCGGCGTTTTCCCCGATGCTGGTTGAGTGGCTTAAAGAGGGCTGGCTGCTGGCGTCGGCTGAGATGCAGCACAGCGAACTGCGCGGCGGCGTGTTGCTGCTGGCCCTGCTGCATTCGCCGCTGCGTTATATACCGCCTGCTGCCGCCCGGCTGTTGACCGGCATTAACCGTGACCGTCTGCAACAGGACTTTGTGCAGTGGACACAGGAGTCGGCGGAATCAGTCGTGCCGGATGCAGACGGTAAAGGCGCAGGCACAATGACGGACGCCTCTGACACCCTGCTTGCCCGCTATGCCAAAAACATGACCGCAGACGCCCGTAACGGCAGGCTTGACCCGGTACTGTGCCGCGACCACGAAATCGACCTGATGATCGACATTCTCTGCCGCCGCCGTAAAAACAACCCGGTGGTGGTGGGCGAAGCGGGCGTGGGCAAAAGCGCACTGATTGAAGGGCTGGCGCTGCGCATCGTGGCAGGCCAGGTGCCGGACAAGCTGAAAAACACCGATATCATGACCCTTGACTTGGGCGCATTGCAGGCCGGGGCGTCGGTGAAGGGTGAATTCGAAAAACGTTTCAAAGGGCTGATGGCGGAGGTCATTTCCTCCCCGGTGCCGGTCATTCTGTTTATCGACGAAGCACATACCCTGATTGGCGCGGGCAACCAGCAGGGCGGGCTGGATATCTCCAACCTGCTCAAACCGGCGCTGGCGCGCGGCGAGCTGAAAACCATCGCCGCCACCACCTGGAGCGAGTACAAAAAATACTTCGAAAAAGATGCCGCCCTGTCGCGCCGCTTCCAGTTGGTGAAGGTCAGCGAACCCAACGCTGCCGAAGCCACCATTATTCTGCGCGGTCTGTCGGCGGTCTATGAACAGTCTCACGGCGTGCTGATTGATGATGACGCCTTGCAGGCCGCTGCGACATTAAGCGAGCGTTATCTCTCCGGGCGTCAGTTACCGGACAAAGCGATTGATGTGCTGGATACCGCCTGCGCCCGTGTGGCCATCAACCTGTCGTCGCCGCCGAAGCAAATCTCGGCGCTGACCACTCTGAGCCACCAGCAGGAGGCGGAAATTCGCCAGCTTGAGCGCGAGCTTCGCATCGGACTGCGTACCGACACATCACGGATGACCGAGGTGCTGGTGCAGTATGATGAAACGCTGACGGCGCTGGATGAACTGGAAGCGGCCTGGCACCAGCAGCAGACGCTGGTCCGGGAGATTATTGCGCTGCGCCAGCAGTTACTGGGCGTGGCAGAGGACGATGCGGCGCCGTTGCCGGACGCAGATACCGTGGAGGATACGCAGCCAGAGTCAGAGTCAGAGTCAGAGTCAGAGTCAGAGTCAGAGTCAGAG
>SKEQ01000691.1_pt1 | contig 21193 bp, 25 predicted proteins | sample 4826751 | NCBI WGS metagenome assembly SKEQ01 (sample SAMN11008805, study PRJNA524170) | human gut metagenome | biome: Human fecal sample; material: Feces; isolation source: fecal sample from pouch patient p44 | host: Homo sapiens | place: Israel: Tel-Aviv | collected 2013-07-11 | reverse complement strand
GCTGATCAGACCTGGTTTGAATTATCCTCTGACTGCTCTGATGAAGAAAAAGAACAAATGATAAAAGCTGCTGCCTTTATAAAAAGCTGTCTGCGACATTCCGATAAATAAATCTTTGCACAAAAAAAGACAGATGTGGGAATATTTCATTACCTGCATCTGTCTCTTTCTATCCTATGCTATTTTCTACTCATGAATTTCCAATGGAAGTCCATCTGGATCATGGAAAAATGTCATTTTCTTTCCAGTATAATCATCCAAGCGTACCGGCTCTGTTTCAATTCCTTTCCCATTCAATTCTTTTACAATATCATCTACACTCTCCACTTTAAATGCCAGATGGCGTAATCCCAATGCTTCCGGATAATTTACACGAGCTGGAGCATTTTTTATGATGAAAAGTTCTATTTCCTGCGGTCCACATGCCAGATCAATCTTGTAATCATCACGTTCTTTTCGATAATTTTCTCTGATCACCTTAAGTCCAAGCAGATCCACATAAAAATGTTTTGATTTTTCATAATCACTTCCAATGATTGCAATATGATGAATGGTATCGAACATAACTCTCTCTCCTCCGTTTTTTATATGTTGATATATTTTCTCACATTTTATCACAGTAATGATATATGTGGAATAGTCATTTCATCTTCATTTACTTTTTTAACTTTTCTGCCAGTTCAAACCAAAACTCCAATTCAACGACATCTTTTTCTCCATGTTTTCTACTGCCAATACCTACCCAGGCCGCTTCATTTAACAGATTCTTCATTGTTTCCTTATCTTCCAGTGCTGATTCACCATCACTCAGCAACCAGATATATCCCGTTTGCATTTTAATAAGTGCGGACATGTCTGGAAATGTCTGAATCTTAATATTACATCCTGAGATTTTTGAAAACTGTATTGCCCGTTCTGACAGATATATAAATCTCTGATATTTTACAGGATTGATGATCTGATATTCTTCTTTCTTTTTACGCTCTGTTTTTTCCATAATTGTTCCTGCTTCCTGGAATAATTTTTGATGTTCTTTTTCCCTTTCCTCTACCGAAAGTGACTGTTCATGCTCATCCTGTTCCTTCTTTATCTGCTCATACATTTCTGTCTGTTCATCGTAGTAAAACTTTTCAATATTCACTTATATAACACTCCTCCCACATGCACCCATCAATCAATTCTTACATTACCCGACTTTATTTTCCTTTATTTTACATATCCCTCGATCAAATTATATCTCTTATGGTGAAGATGTCCACCATATTTTTTATTTTATTCGACAATTATAATTGAAATTAATGGTATTTTATGCCAAAAAGCAAAGAAAGGCGGGGATACCTTGATTGATTACAGTCCATTATGGGAAACCATGAAACAACGCCACATTTCCCAATATGCCCTGATTAACAAAGGAATTGACAAGCACACTCTCGATCAGCTCCGGAAAAATCAGAACATCACAATCCTTACCGTTGAAAAACTGTGCAATATTCTTAACTGTACACCCAATGATGTGTTCTCTTTTAAAGATGAAAACGATTTGTAATACCGTCATAGTATAGCAATATTCCTATGGCGGTATTTCTGTATATGGCAGGGCAGAGAAAAACCGCAGGTGAAAATTCCTGCGGTTTCTATTTTCTAAGCTGTATCGGTATTAAACTGCCTTACAATTATGCACTTTTCTTCTCTGAAGCTATCTTTTCGACTTCCTCTATGGTTAGCTCTGTGTATGCTGCAATATCTTCATAACTGAGTTTGCCACCATCCAGCATTAAACGGGCTATATGGACTGCTTTCATTTTTGCCGCTTCATTTCTCATATCTTCCATCGCTTTACACATTACCGCCACCCCTTTCTCATCTTCTTTAAAATAATGCACACGGTCAGCCAAAACTTCATAATACATATCTTTCGCATTTGTACAGGCAAAATCATAAAATCATCATCTAACAAACGAAACCCTCGTAATCTTTGAAGATCTTCTTCATGCTTTTGCTCAAAATCAAGTCTACTTTCTTCATTCATCGGTAACACTTTCTTTCCAGCAATTATGAAAACATATCTGTATTATTATCTTAACATCCATTCCCAATCATTTCAAGAATAACGTTTTTGCGTATTCAACATATTGTCAAGATGGTTCAGAATACTTCTATTGTCAGTTTCATATTGTGCCATTCTTGGACTTGCACTTTCTTCTCCGATTCCAATCGCAATTCCAAGTTCTTTCTGTGTCATTCCTCTAAACTTCCGGATTCTTTTAATATTTTCACCTGTACTCATTCCTGCTTTTCTCCTTTCGCAGCAAACAGCTTATTGGAAATGCGATCACATACGTTCATTTTTTAATTTTTCCAGTTCCGATTCCAACACCCTTTGTTGTTTTTTCCCTGTAAAACTATTATCCGTATACTTTTCTTCGGATTCTCTTTGCACTGAATCCAATATCCTTACGTGGCTTATTCCTTGCCGGGGTCTGACCCCAAAATCATTCTTAAAACTGATCCAGATTTAACGCTTAAAACTGACCCATGCCAGGCTTTTACTATTCTCCCGGCGGTCAATCCACAGCTCTTTCGTGTACTCACCGTTCCTGCCTTTCCGCACTTCGTAAGAGAATGGCAACCCGGAGTAGGTTTTAAATCCTACCCCGGCATAGGACACAACTACGCCCCAGAAGTTTTCTTCTGTCGGATTAGCCCTCCATCGCTTCATTGCTCTGTATCTCCGCTGCCGCTCTGCCCCAACACTGATCTTCTCCTTTTCTGTACTTGGGAAGTACACGCCTTTCTGATATGGCAGATACGAAGTAACAGAGGCTTTGGAAAGTTTCAGGGTGTTTGCAGTTGAGAGTATGGAGGTTTTGTAGTCTTGTGTTTCACGGTATTCTTCAAAGGTAGCTTGCACCTTCTCCGCCACTTCTGATTCATACACACCAGCCGTGATGAGGAGCTTTCTTACTTTGATAGGGTTAAGGTTCAGCGCATCTGCGATGGATTGGAGGGAGCATTCCTCCCCATAAAGTGCCACAGCAGCATCCATCTGCTCTTTCAGATTCTTCCCGGCATCATACTCCGGCTTCAGCTTCTTCCGGCCACCACCGGGCTTTCTGGTTTTCTTCATTTTACTCATGCAGCTCCAGCGGCAGTCCATCCGGGTCGTGGAAGAAAGTCATCTTCTTGCCGGTGTAATCATCCACGCGGATTGGCTCGCATTCAATATATTCTGTATCCAGTCTCACTACTTCTTCGAAGTCTGTAATATCACTTCTTCCACTTACCTGCCACATGCCGGTAATCCCCGGTTTAATGGCAATTCTGGCTCTGTGATGCAGCTCATATTTTTGCAATTCATCTTGTAATATAGGTCTGGTGCCCACAAGGCTCATAGTCCCTCCTGATGTAAAGGTAGAAACAACTTTTTTTCAGAGAAAATTTTTCAGCACCACACCAAGCAATTACCCTCAAAAGTAGCACAAAAAAAGAACCTCTGATCTCTCAGAAGTCCCTATTTTACGCTGTTTTCTTAAAACTCTTCCACTGTCAACACCGTTGCCTGCTTCATATCAAATTCCACCAAATTGTACTCTGAATGACATATCCCCGTAAAACGATACGTCTTTTCCGTATCCCATTCGCACGTTTTCCATATCATTCGCAGCATTGGCACACTGCTGATCTTAAATTCCCAATTTTCCGGGTTATATTTAGGCACCCGAAAACACTCTGCTTCTTTTCTGGCACATGCCTGCACCACCAATCCCCGCTTTTCAGGGTTAAACAAAAATCGTATGTACTTTGGCTCGCCCAATGCCACTATCGTTGAATGAAAAATCCGTATCTTTCCCCATTTTTGGCATAGAGAAATCCCCGGTATCACAATATTATGTTCATGCACACTGATACCTCCGATCTTTAGGGCAGACTTTCCCCTTTAACTATTTCCCTGTTGTAAATTCTGCATAACCATCCAGCATATTTATTTCCAGTGCTTTCCTATGTTCTTCCACCGGCAAACCAAAAGAATCTTTCCATTCCTTTGGATAAAATGGTATACGGTTCTTTCTTTTTATTTCTTCTGCTGAACGCTCATTGTCTGTATTACTTGATACCGTTTCTTCTATATTATTAGCACTTTCAGTAGTAGACTGACTTTCTGTGTCTTTTTTCGCTCTTTTCCCTTTAATATCCAGGAATATCTCCGTTTCCATCAAGTCAAACACATATATTGTTTCATCTTCAAAAGTAATCTTGTGTCCCAAAATCTTATATCGGCAATCCAGATTCCATCCCATCATTTCATACATCATTGCAGAAAAGATTTTATTTGTCATTTTTCTGCTTTTACGCTTATCTGGCTTTGCCACACACCAACGAAGTGCATCTTTATCATTTTCCTCACATTTTCGGACAACCATTCTCTTATTATCCTGATTCACAAGTATCTGTATGTAAACTGCATCCTCTAAACCAGCAATGCAGGCTGTATTAAATGTCACACTGTCCCTCCGGATTACGACAGCCGGTTCCCTTAAATGAGCAAACAGCTCTCGCCTGACAACCTGATACCCCTCATAGCTAAAATCCTCTGCCAACTCGATTGCTTTCTGATCAACAATTTCTTTTTCGTCCGTATACTCCGCTGTATCATGCATAATTAGCACACCTCATTTTATCTATCAATTTCTCTGCTGACTCCAACAGATCATCAAGAACTTCTCTGGTTATAATCTCCATCCCTTCAACAGTTCTTGCAGGGCGCAGTATGTCCCAGTTTCCTCTATATGCCACTCTCTGTAAAAATACTGTTCTATTTGTAGACTCTCCGAAATTATATGCCCAGGCTTCCGGATAAAGTATTTTCTTTACTGGCTTCTGAGCTTCTTCTGGCTTTTTCTCCGTTTCTTCTGCAAATTGTTCTTCTGCCTTTTCCCGTACAAGCACTTCTGGTTCTTCTAATTCAAAAATCATTACCTGTTCATCTGCAGTACCACAAAACTGCCCTCGCAATTTATACTTGCAGTCTTTATTCCATCCCATAAGCTCATATAATGGCTCTGAAAATCCTTTACAGCTTTTTGGAAGCACCGCCCAACGTCCATCTCGTATAGTTCCCCATTTTATAGCATTTATGCTGCTTCTTTCGCATGGACGAACTGCAATGCACTTTTCTACAGAATTAAAGAGCAGCTCTACATACTCTACATCTTCAAATTTCTTCAAACAAGCTGTATTAAATACAATTTTCCCCGAAGAAATCGTTACTGCCGGATCGAATCTTGTTGAAAAGAACTGCGCCCTCACAATTTCGTAACCACTTAAATCAAATCCTCGGTTTTCCGTTTTCTCTGCACAAATTTCATTATTGTTTTCAGAATAAGCACTTAATGATGCCTTTTCATAATCTGCTGACGAAAATCCATTCCATGCACGATTTACAGGCACAAAGCCTTTTAAAGCTCCCTGATCCACTACCTGTAAAGTTGGCAATGGATACCCTTTTTTCATATATTTGCTTGCATCCAGCATTTTTTGCGCTGCATTATAAATCTCCCGGCTCACAATAGCTTCATGGTGGTCGGTCTGCCTATATTGATTCCGATCATGGTTATTTTTCTTTGATTTATGATCCAGGTAATTAGGTGTAAAAGTTTTTCTTGATAAAACATCCCCACAATGCCTTTCATTGCGTAGAACATTTACAACTGTACTTCCTATCCACTTTGTATTTCCTAATTTAGTTTTACGTCCTAAATCCATCAAAATTTCAGCAATTTCAGAAGTAGGAAAGCCACTCAAGAACAGATAGTAACACAAGCGAACCGTATCTGCTTCTGACTCATTAATAACCAGATTCCCATCCTCATCTTTATCATAACCTAAGAGTTTGGGTGTCAGAAATATCCCTCTTGAAAACCGCTGTTCAATAGAGATATTCATTATTTCGCTTTTCGTATGTGATTCTTCCTGGGCTGCTGCCGATAACACTGCAAGCATCATTTCGCTCGTATTATCAAGCGTATAAATATGCTCTGTTTCAAAAAATACTCCTACCTGTGGTTTCATATTTGCTAATTCACGAACTTTAGCAATACAATCCACGATATTTCTGGCAAATCGTGATACGCTTTTGGTAACTATTAAGTCTATTTTCCCTGCTTTGCAGTCCTCAATCATACGATTAAATTCGTCCCTGTGCTGTAAAGAGGTGCCGGAAATTCCCTCGTCCGCATATATTCCAACAAGTGTCCACCCTGCATGTTCCTTTATCATATCCTCATAATGATTTTTCTGCAGTTCATATGAAGATGTCTGATTGGCGTCATCTGTAGACACACGACAATAAGCACACACCCTTTTGGTGCCTGCATCTTCAAATAATTTTTCTTTCTGTTTCGCAGGAATGAACTCTAATTCGCTGCGATCCACGCCTTTATACCTTGCACGAATCTTTTCTTTCCGTTCTTCCTGGCTTGCAGCATGTTTTTCCTGTTCGTTCATATGCTGTCCCCCACTTCCATATGCCAGTACCAGATCTTACCTTTTTTATATGCTTCTATTTCAGCGATTTTCTTTGCTTCCTGTACCGTTCTTTTCGCAATACCATACTCTTTCATTTTTTCATAGATATAGGTACTTGGTAAATCTTCTGCCGATAACAGTTTTTGCAAATATCCCACTGCAATGTCTTTCTTTCCTGTGCTTTTCTCAACATTCAACAACTCTTCCACATTTATCTGGCATTTTCCAATCCATCGGAAACCTTTTTCTTTATCCAGTTCAAACCCTATCGGTTCTCCTTCTGGTGCAAGGCTTGATTTTACCGGAAACATATACCGTTTCCAAGGTTCTTCCTTATCTCTGGATACCATAAGAATGCTTCTCGCTGCTGCAGCAATGTCAATGCTGCCTAATCCTCTGTATAATTGGTTTCCACCACCACTTTTGTTCATATGTCCAACTAATACTATTGCACAATTAGTTTCTGCTGCCACCCTGGATAGCTTCGATAAGATTTCTCGCATTTTTACTGCATTTGTCATATTTCCATTATGACCGATAAATGCCTGTATCGGATCAAGCACGACCATTTTCGCACTGATCTGTATAATAGCATTTCTTATACGTTCATCTTCCAGTGTCAATTTATCATTATCTTCCTTTATAAATGCAACTCTATTACAATCAGCTCCAGCCTGTTCCAGTCTTGGTTTTATCGTATCTCCCTTTCCATCTTCTGAACACTGGTATATTACCATCTCTGGCTTTTTTATCTTCTGTCCATCTGGTAAATATCCGCCTTTTGTTAGTATCGCTGCAACATGAATAATCAGTGTTGATTTACCCTCTCCCGGATCTCCCTGCAACATTGTAATCTTCCCACAGGGAATATATGGATACCATACCCATTCCACCTCCGAGGCTTTCACATTTGAATAAAATTCAACACCCGTATTTATACTTTCCAAATTTGATGCCCCCGGTGTCTTTTGCTATTTCTTCTACTACATGTGAATAATTGCATTAAACTTCTACTTATGTTTCATTATAATATATCTTTTTTGGGAATACAATAAGGAATATCAAATGTGTGTGGAGTTTCACAATAAATCTTAACTAATAGTCAAAGTCTAGGAGGTGACAGGTTTGGAAGTAGAAATTGATTATCTTGCTATCGGTAAAAGAATCCGCACTGCACGTCTGTCAAAAAAAATGACTCAGGAAACACTTTCAAATATGATTGACGTTGCCCCTACTTATGTCAGCAGTATCGAAAACGGGCATACCAAATTAAGCCTTGCAACATTGCTCGGCATTGCTCAAAGCCTTGATACTACTGTAGATCAGCTTTTATATGACAATACACCTGTACTGGTTTCCAAATTCGATGCTGATATAAAAGAGCTTACTTCTGATTGCAGCAATCAGGAAAAAGAATTTTTACTGGAAATTATAAAATCAACCAAAACTGCATTACGCAACTACAAGCCAGGCAAATAATTTAAGGGTGCAGACTCTACCAAATTTCTGCATCCTTCTTTTATACTTTTACGGTCTTGCTTCCTTGCAACCTTACAATAGAAATACGGAGGTCACTTATGAAAAAAAATGCCATTCTTTTTTCAGCAAGCAATTATATGAGTTCGCCAATCGTTGATCCTGACAATTTACCCGGTGTAAAATATGATATTCAGGCTATGCATAAACGTCTTACGCAGATTGGATTTGAGGTCAAACAAATTGAAGATGCCACAAAAGATCAATTCTTACCTGCTTTAGAAGATAATGCTTCAAATTCTCCTTCTGATGCCATTCACATTGTCTACTTCACTGGTCATGGCGGACACAATAACGGTAATAATTATCTCTATCCAGTTGATTTTGCATCAATATTAGATAAAACAAAAGATTTAGATGCATCTGCTATAAACCTTCAGGATATTATCTCTATATACAAAGGAAAGGGGAAAGGACGGCTTATCCTTATTCTCGATGCGTGTCGTTCCGATTTTGGTTTATCCAAAGGCTATTTTTCGGAAATAACTGCTGCTGAAGATGTATATATTGCATACGGGACACAATTTCAACATCCATCTATTGGTATTGATAATCGCATGAGTCCTTTTACCGAAGCAATTTGTGATGAAATACTCTCTCCTAATATTGATATAGATGAATTATTTACACGAGTACGCCGGAATGTCTATTCAAAATACCAAATGCAAATTCCAGCCAGTGTTAATGCTCTACTTAATAAAGTTATTTTACATAAGGAACTCAGTTATACTGATTCTGATGAAGCAGTCTATAAATTTGTAAAAAAATATGGGGATGATTATAATAATAAATACGGCTATTTTCATGGTGATGATCTAATCTTTATAGATGCAGCTCAATATTTTAACATTGGTTTCTTAGACGCTGTATGGAAATTTAGAAAAGTGGATAATAAGATCTACACAGATAGAGGTGTGAAACTTCCTCTTTTGAATGAAGATGAATACAAATTTGTTACATTTCATGGTTTAATCAAAAATGCTAGCTTTTTTACATTTGATGAAAATCATACCTGGTATTATAATGGTCGTCAAATCCGCATGGGAGAAATACCACCATTACCTGCAAGTATGCAACCTGAAGCTCCTGAAGCCGGAAAAGAATTATATGTTACCTTTAACGTTCAAAAAGGTGCAGACAGCATAATAATAGACACAAATTTACCAGATAACTATATTCTCCTTGTAAAAAGTAATCTCACAAAAACATCATCACGCATGACAGTAAAAAATGGCTCTATCAAAATAAATAATGCTAAAAATATTTCAAAAATAACCCTCGGATCTGCTTTTATTTCTAATCCAATAGTTGCAGAGCGATTAGGTGGAACAAAAGCAAGAAATCTTATCGGCAAATTTATAAAATTTGATCCTATTAGTGGCAATGAAATCAACGCCGATTTTGATTTTTAGTAAATATAGTACTACTGATTTAGTTTTACCATCAGCAGTACTATATTTTTCTTTTTATTCCTGATATATCCAACGATTACCGTCCCAATAAGGTTGAGCTTCTCTCCGGGAATTATACATTTCATCAAACAAATTAAATGCCACTAATCTTGCGGTATCAAAATCGTATATCTTTTTTCCATGATAATCCCAACAGTATTTCCCTGCATAAATAACACCCCAACCAGAGTCATATTTACTACGCATAATAGTAATATGCTCCCCCTTATATTTTAGCGTGTAGTTTCCTGTCTTTATCACTCGACGCCATTCTTTTTTCATAAAATTCTTTTTTCTTTGTACACGATTTCTCAGTTCTCTTTCTCTGGCTTCCGGATTCTCATAATCATCGGTCATGTGGCACGCACATATGCAACCTACTCTCAATTCTCCTCGGAACTCTGGATGCTTCATAATATGAACATAGCGTATTTTTTCATTCCCACACATTTCGCACTGTTCATACTGTATTTCTTCTCCAAATTCAGCCTCTTCCCCCAAATCTTCCATTCCGATTTCAGTCCAGCCTTTATGTGGAATATCTTTCTTATCCCATCTCATAGCAGCACCTCCAAATATAACTTTTATACCAAATATGCTAACATATTATTTTCCATCATACAAGATATAGAGAAGTCACTAATATTATTTTTATCAGTGCTTCCCTACATTCATTTACTTTATATTTCTGAATCAAACATTGACAACCCTGCAAGCATCATATCTTCATCCATATCCAGATTATCACTATCTTCTGGCTCTGATTTTTCAACTTCTCGGAAACTTGTACCACCCATTGATTTCTCTATTTCTGACAAAAACTCCTTATCTTGAAGTAATTGCTTTTTGATAGCTTCTATGCTTACTGTACTTGCAGATGTTCCTGCTCCTGTTTCTCCGTTCTTCATCCATGCCTGAACCAATTCTGTCACAAGTGCTGTCTTGCATCTTTTCTTGGTTTTTAAGTATTCTCCTGCTTCTCTCTGACGCTCATCATCTTCATTAAATATCAATACAACCTTGATCTGTCCCATGACCAGCACCTCCTACCCTCTCCGCAGACGTGCTGTTGTCAGTTTTTCATATCCAATCGCATTCGCCCGGACGTCATCAATAAATTCCACATATTTAAATTCCGGGGAATTTTCAATCTGTTTTCTGAGTAAAAGACTTCCTCCACCAAGAAAGACCGCCGGATTTGTCCTAAAGTCTGTTACATGGGTATGCAGTTTATTGATAATTCTCTGTAACCAGTTTTCTGCCATTCGCTGAATTTCCAATATGATTTCTTCATCTAATATGGTTTCTTCCTGCATTAAAACCTGTTCTACATCTGACGAATCCAAATGAATGCCATAGTTCTGTTGAATCGCATTGGATATTTCAGACCGGAGGACAGCCATACCAGAACGATCACTGACACGAACCGATAAATCCGGTTTTCCATTTCTGATTACTAAAAGGTCAACAGTTCCATCCCCAATGTCAATACAGTTTACCGTTCTATATTTTTTCAAAAGGCTTGCCTTAAAACACATGACTGCTGCAAAATTTTGTGGGCTGACAAATACATCTTTTAAATAGAAATTAACGGATTTCCCATTCATCTTAAAACTGATTCCATGTTTGGCATGATCTAAAAAATATTTCTTAAATGAAGTTGCCTGCTGACCGTAATCTGCCGGTGGCAATCCCACGCCAAGCACTACATCCTTTCCCGTTAATGTAATTCCTTTATTACGAGCTTCCATTGCAAGGGCATATAATGTGAGAATAAAGTAATCATCATCTACTGTCTTATCAGCTTTAAACGGCATTTTTGTATCTGACAGTGTATAATATGTTCCCTGATACTCCAGAATATCTTCATTCATAAAACGTCCCGGTTCAGACACATATCTGACAAGTCCACATGGGAAGCATACATTCTCTCCCTTCATATTTCCATTTCCATGATCAATTCCAAAAATGATTTCTGCCATCGCTTTTTCCTCCTGTTTTTTAACTGTACTTTAAGTTGCACTAACATATATTTTTGTTCCAAAATTGCTTCTATTTAAGTATCACTTAACTTATTCTTACTATCACTTTTGTATGCCTTGTTCTACTTAAATATTACTTTTGTATGTGTTTTTAATATATACCATACATTTGTATGTGTCAATACATTTTTATATATTTTTGTGTATTTAGCAGTAAAAACTATGTTATAATCCCTTTATGGAGGTGGCGATAATGACCGTTGGCGAAAAAATCAAATACTTTAGAACTATGCATGGGTTCACTCAGGAACAACTTGTACAAGCTACTGGTTTAAGCATAAGCACTTTGCAAAAATACGAGTCTGATGAACGTAAGCCCAAGCCGGAACAACTCTTGAAAATATCACAGGCCCTGGGCATTAGTATCAATATTTTTATGGATTTTGATATTCATACAGTTTCCGATCTGCTCTCACTTATATTTAAAATGAACGAGCAACTGGATTTAAACTTTGATTCTGAGAAAGACACAAGCGGAAATATCATTCCTGACACCCTTACTCTTTCATTCAAAAATCCAATAATCAATCAGAAACTCAGCACTTACGTTTCTTTCTTAAATAAAATGACAGGCTCTGAAAGGGAACAATATACTCAAACACTCCAGGAATTAGAAAATCAGCTTCTTGATGACAATACAGAAATTCACAAGACTGCTCCTGCGAGTAATTCCGCTAATAACATACCGGATTCCACTTTTTCAGATCCGTCTTATCAAAAAATACAAAACCTGTTATCTGATTGCACACCACATGAAATGGAATGGATCTTAAAATCTGTTCAACTCATAAAAGATTGTCTGCGTGACACTAAATAATTTTCGGGAGGATTCCTTATGACTATTACTGAAAATGATTTTATGGATAAAATGATTGAAATAGCTAAAACAGGTTATGAAAATATGACACAGCTTCAATGCATTTTCTTTACCTGGAATGAATTTTTCAATACAGAAGAAGATGCTTGCAGAGCTTTCGAGGTCGCTTCTCAGATTTTCTCCGCTGCCTATCCAGATGAAGCACCTTTGGACGAAACTAACGATTTTTGGGGAGAACTTGCCTGTTACCTATAAAAATAACGGAGATACGGCACATTCAGCACTGTATCTCCGCTATTTTTATGTCATTTACTCTTTCGTAAAAATCTCATACATATTGCTACGTTCATTATCATTAAATAATTGATAGCGTATAAAATCAAATGAACTATTGATTCTATTTGTGGATGTATATAACTGTATAATCGGCGCATGATCAAATTCCAAATCCAATTCTACTGAAAGCGCATTATAATCCAAATCATAATACTTTTTATATCCTTTATGATTTTCGTCCGGGAAGTTATCAATAAAATTAACATTATATTCTGGCTTAAAATAATTAATCAATGCAGCCTCTGTGATATTAATAACCTGCTCATCCTCTGGTATATTACAACATATTTCATCCATATGCTTATCACTTTCTTCTTCCGTTTTTTCATATTCTTTTGAAATTCCATCAAAAGACATTGCTAACTGTTTTTGAATTTCTAACAGCAGGACATATATATGTTTATCTGGATTCTCATTTCGATATTTCGTTAAGATTTTTTGTAGCGTGGAATGTTGTTCCAAACGGTCAAAAGCTGTCCGTTCTCCATTTTTCCCATAGGCTTGCCCAATGTATAATACCTCAAACGCCTGCTTATCTATAACACATTCTGACACATCTTCAAAAAGTTCTTGTGCCATAACATCAAGTTCTGAATGATAAATTTCAGAATACTGTTTTAAAAACCTTTCATCCTTTATGCAAACATTCATTTTTGTTGGAGGAAAAGGTATTTCCATTTCAATCTTTCTATGATCCAATTCCGGTGCAATCGTAAACAAAGGCAATTCATATTCTTTTCTTTTACTTCCACTTCCATTAAACACAACCGGCTTTATACCCTTTTCAGTTGTTTTTGTTTTCTGCATATCAAAAAAGACTTGATCGTATGATAATATTGCATAAATATGATAATGGTGCTTATCCTTTTTGCTAATCTCCTCTAAATCCTCAATTAGTACCAGTCTTTTATAGGACGGAAAAACATTCAGTCCTGCCTCAAATAAATATTTTCTCACTTTGTCCCACTCTTTTCCTAATATTGTATCCATATTCTATCATACCTTCAGCCATAAATGGCAAAATAAAACCACAGGCATATCACTTTACACCTGTGGTCATATTTCATACTATTATTTTTAACAAGTTCTTTTATGTATTGCCACAATCTTGCTGATTGGAAATCCTACCATATACCATACCGCCCGGATTCCGAGCCATGCTGCAATTACACAACCAAATACACCGCCTACTATCACGCACAGAGCAGCCATTCCAAGGATACCGGATAAATCCCAATGCCAGGGAATTATAATAAACATATGTGGGATTCCCACTGGCACTCCGTATACCAGCATAAATCTGAACCAGTCAATTTCCCCATCCACTATATAAATATATTTTCCGAGCCATCCAAGCAGAAGCAACCCTGCAAATACTAAGATTCCTTTACATACAAAATTTTTAAATGTCATGCTTCCTTTACCCCTTTCTGGTATTTTTCTATTGCTTTCATCAGAACGTCATCAAAACTGAATACTACCTCTATCCTCTTTTTGTCATATACATAAACCGTATCAATCGTGGCATTTACAAGTTCTTTTGTAATCTTCTCATGCTGCATTTCCCCTTCCAGTAATTCAACAGCCGATGCAACTTTACTTTTATATGCTTCTTCCTCTGCCGATAAACGTGTGAGTGTTTCTATCTCTGCCTGTATGCCATTCATTCGATCCGTAATCTGCATCTTTTTCAGCATATACTTTTCTTTCGTTATAATACCTTCCGCATACGATTCATACTGACGTATTCTCTCACTTTTTAATACATTACTCTCAGCCTCTAGTTGTTTTATCTTTTTTCTCCTGACACTATCCAAATTAGTTGTCTTTTCCTCAAAATCTAACTGTATAGCATCCAATACATAAAGGACACGTTTTAAAGCATACCATACATGACCTTCTATAATTGAAACAGAAACCATTTCGTCTGAACACTTGGCAAATTTTCCTGTCATCTTTTTATGTGGACAATATACCCTGTCATTAGCACCGGATTCCATCAATACCATTGATCGTCTGCAATTCCCACATCTGACTTTTCCTTTCAATGCAAACTTTCTTGTACCCCGGTAATCTGGTTTTTTCATAAATGCGATAGTTGCCTTTGCTATTTCATATTCTTCCTCTGACACGATTGCCGGATGAACATTTTTTGTAATAACCACATCTTTATCCCTCGATTTTCTGGTTACTTTACTGCCAACCGCAATACTTTGTCGTTTTCCCTGCACTAAAGCTCCTGTATATTCATATCTTCCAAGAATGGCTCGAACCATGCCACAATCCCACAGAATTTCCGACTCTGGCATTTTTTGATTATATCCATAATGCGTAAGACCATTCTCTTTATTATATCTTCCCGGTGTAGGTATTTTCTGTTCATTCATATAATAAGAAATCTGAGAAGTACTGCATCCCTCGATTGCCTTATCAAAAATCGTTCGCACATACTTCCCTGCTACCGGATCTATCAACCATTCCCCTGTTTTACTATCTCGTAAATAACCAAAAGGCGGTTTTCCCCCAGTCCATTGACCATTTTTCCATTTCACTCTTAATGCACTTTTCAGCTTTTTAGAAATATCTTTGCTATAAAGGTTATTGACCAGATTATGAATTGCCATATCCATTCCCATTGTTTTTCCTAAATAGTCATTACTGTCATAATTATTGTTTAATGAGATAAATCGGATTCCCAATATTGGAAGTACCTGCTCCAGATAATCTCCCACACCAATATAATCTCTGCCAAATCGTGAAAAATCTTTTACAATAATCGTATCTATTTTTCCTGTTTTTGCGTCCTCTATCATGCGTTTAAACGCCGGACGCTCAAAATTAGTTCCCGAATAACCGTCATCCACATACTCTATATATTCATCTGACAGGTCATCCCTGTCCTGAACAAAATTTACAAGAAGCGTTCTCTGGTTATCAATACTGTTACTTTCATCCTTATTGTCTTTTCCCAAATCTCCATCTGCAATAGATAACCTCAGATACAATCCATTCTTACGCACTTTTAACACCCTCTATCAATTCTGTTATCTGTTTAAATTTATCATCACACTTGAAGCACACATGAATGCTTCCGTTTTTATATATCTCCACATATTCTACAAGTTCCTGTACCAGTGCTTCATTGAAGCTCCTGTCAGAAAGATACTGCTCCAAGTTGCTGACCATATTCATATATCTGTCAGTTTTTTTCTCCAACATTCTTTGATTCTGTTTTGCAATTTGCAAATCATCCCTCAGATTTTGTAACTCCCGGATATAACGCTCTTTCATCATATCGAAGTCCTCTTTTTCTACAATCCCACCTACATAGTCCTCATACAATACAGTGTTCTTTTCTTCTGCCTGCGCTATTTTTCTTTCCAACATTCGCACTTTTGCACCTGCTTCATAAAAAGCATTTTTCTCACTGGAATCACTTTTCAATTTTTGTAACAGCTTTTTTCTGTCACACATACTTCTTATAAGAATCTGAATTTGATCCATCACAAGTATCTTCAGCAGATTTTCTTCTATCTTCTGACCGCAATAATTATTCGCATAATTTTGAGCAGAACAGGTATAATAAATTCCTACTTTCTCCATTGTCTTATAATTATGGGTATAGCGGACACAATACATTGGACGTCCACAATCTCCACATCGAACCATACCGGGAAAACAGTCTTTGTATTTTTCTCTGTCCTCCATATATTTTAAATGCCAGTTTCTTGTGACCTTTTTTATTTTATTTGACCTTTCCTGCAGTTCTTCATAATCATCCCTTGCGATCATCGGCGTATGCATATCTCTCTGAACATTCCAGTCCTCCGGCGAAGTTCTATACTGCTTTATCCCTTTATACAATGACTGCTTCAACTTTCCGGTTACAATATCTCCAACATATGTAGGGTTATTCAGAATCTTATCTACTGTATCCGTTCTCCACTTTGTCTGTTCTAACGGAACAGTCAATACACCAGTTTTTTCTCTTTGTCCAGGTGTTGCAATTCCCATGAGATTTAATCTATCTGCAATTTTCTTTTTGCTAACGCCCATCATATACCACTGAAATATCATTCTGACAAATGGTGCAACCTCTTCATCAACGATCTGTCTGTGCCTGTCCTCTGAACGGACATATCCAAATGCTACTTTTGATAAAGTAATATTTCCTTTTTTTCGCTGTGCATCTTTTGCAGCCAGAATCTTCTTTGACATATCTTTTGCATACATGGCATTAACCATATTTTTTAATGGAACACTGATGTTTTCCCTGTCCTCTTTTCTGGAACTGTCATAATCATCTGTAATTGCGATAAACCTTACATTTAACCTTGGTAAAATCGTTTCCAGATAATATCCTGTTTCCAGATAGTCCCTGCCAAAACGTGATAAGTCTTTTACAACAATGCACTGAATCTTTCCTGACCGGACATCTTCCAAGAGTTTCAAGAAGCCTGGTCGTTCAAAATTAGTTCCGCTAAATCCATTGTCTATATATGTACCTGCCAATTTTAAATCCGGATGCTCCTCTATGAACTTTTCAACCAGCATTTGTTGTACAACTAAAGTTTCGTCCGTTTCATTTCCACCATTTTCAACAGATAATCGAATATACGCTCCGGTATCTATCAGATTCTCACAGTTTTCTATAATCTGATTACTAACAGCCTCAACATTTTTATTTCTTCTGCTTTTCCTTGCCATTGCTATTCCTCCATCCATTCTTCTGGGAAATAATTCTTCCAGTTCTGCATTGTCAGGTATACATGCACATCTCTTAAATCTGAAACAATTATTTTATCTACCCATTTTTTAACATGTTGACTTTCCAACTTCTCCGGTAACTCTTCCCTTTGAAATGTTTTTATCCATTCATTTTCCTCGCTATAAGCCTTTTTCATATTTGCAAGCCTGTCCATCAGTCCTTCAAAATCGTTTTCATACATTTGCAACTGCGCCTGTATTTCTTCTTTTTTCTCCTGGTATTCTGTCTGACCAATCTCATAGTCCCGGAATTTTTCATATAAAGGAATACGGTCTTTCTCTACCTGCTCCATTTCCTGAAATATCATCCATGCCTTTTCTGAATATTGCTGAGTCTCTTTCTGTAATAGCTGTTGCATTTTTTCTGTCTGCAAATATGCTTTCATTTTTTCAGCCATATCCATTTCCAGAGAAATTGCATTTTTTACTGCCTCTGTAACCTTAGCTTCTTCTATATAAATTTTTCTTTTCTTTGGTAATTCACCCATCTGCGGATTGAACACAAAAGCAACGTCACCACTTCGGAAATTTCTCAGGTACAACGGCTTTCCAGTTGCTTCATCATAGATTTTTCTTACATATGGCCCCGGCTTCCCACCTATGATATTATCTGTAGTTGTTCGACTTTTAATAAGTCTTCTAGCCTGATCAAAAACTCCTTCATCTAGTATTGGTGTTATTGAAAGCGTACAAACTTCTCCATTGATTGTTTTCTGCCAATAGCCATCATATGCTGTACATTCTAAAATCCTCCGCAAAGCGCCCTCGCTCCACCTATTTTCATAATGCGGCCAGTGCTTATGCCCCACTCTCGCATTATGTACCATTGGAGATTCTTCTCCTCGCTCATTCAGAATGGCTACTATCTTTTTTATAGAGATTTCTGCCAATGTCATTTGAAATATCTCCCGTACAATCTTCGCAGCCTCTTCCTCGACAATTAATTCTTTTCTATCTTCTGAAAGTATGTATCCATATTTTTCATCGTGAACTGTATAATATCCCTCTACCTGTTCACGAATCGCATATTCACGCATACTCTTTACCTGTACAGCAATTTTCTCTTTTCTGAAATACTCGTCTATTTCTTCCCTGCTTTTTCCAATACTGCAAAAATCGCTCTGTACTATCGCAAAGTGAAGTCCCGCCGGAAAGAATGTTTTAACCAGTACATCTTCCGCACAGGAAATATATTTTCCACAACGGTCAACACTATCTACTACCACCATATCAAATTTACGGTTAATCCCATCTGCCGTCATTTCTTCAAAAGCTGTATTTTCATTTTCATCCTTTTTCCGGTCACTGTATTTTGCTACCAGCTTCCAACCATGTGATTGTATATAGTTCTGAATATGTTCATTCTGCTGTTGGATAATATCTGATGGAATTTTCTTTGTATTTTTGCACGATGTAGTCCTTGTATAACTTACGCACCGCATTTAAATCTACCTTCCCTTTCTTCCATTTCCCGAATATTCTGAGCTGCTTCTGTCATTTCCTGTATTTCGTCTGCATACTTAAAGCAAATTTCCAGACGGTCTTTTCCATACACAATGATTTTATCAATCAGAGTAACTACCGCTTTACGATCAAGCTGTGTAATATTCTGATAATACTTGAAATCCTCAATCCAAGGGTGTTCCCGTTTTCCCTCCGCAGATGCCTTTTCTTTCCTCTGCTCTAATTCACGTTCTGCCTTTTCCGCATTATGTAGCTTGTCTGTAAATCTCCGGTTATACTCATGGTATTCTTCTCTCGTCACAATGTTATCTAACATATCCTGATACAACCGGGTTTTTAAATCTTTATACTTTTCTACTTCCTCATGCAGAACCACCAACTGCTTTTCCAGTGAATCCAGTTCTGTCTTTTTATAATTTTTCATTCCACTGTTCTGAATGATATTCTCCGCATTTACCAATAAGGCAATCTGCCTTTGTATAGCATCCAAAACAACTTTATGAACCGTCTTTTCACTAATCAGATGTGAACTGCATCCATCTCCGTTTTTATATGTAGAACAATGGTAGTAATAATACCGCTTTCCATTTTTTGTTGTGCTTCTCTTCACCATGTTCTGCCCACAATCTCCACATCGCAAAAATCCCGAAAAAATATATACGGATTCTTCCTCTGGTGCTGTGCGGGTATCCAGTTCCATCAATGATTGTACATACTGAAATATTTCCTCTGCAATAATCGCTTCATGCGTTTTCTCTACACGAATCCAGTTTTCTTCTGCTACTGGTCTGCACTCTTTTACTTTATAGTTGATTTTACGATTCTTTCCCTGAACCATTGTTCCTGTATATAACTCATTTGTCAAAATGCGATTTACAGTTGTGACCGCCCATTTAGGCTTGGCTCCTGAACGAAATCCACTATTATAATTCATACCACAGCTTCGTTTATATTCCATTGGTGGAAGCACTCCAATTTCATTCAGCTTCTCTGCAATCCTTTGAGAACTGTAACCGTCCATTTTCAGATTGAAAATATATCGGACTATATCTGCTGCATATTCATCTATAATGAGATGATTTTTATTCTCTGGATCTTTCTGATAGCCATAGCCGGCAAAGCTGCCAATAAACTGTCCATTTTTTCTTTTTACATCTAACTGACTTCGGATTTTAATTGAGATGTCCCTGCAATAAGCATCATTTATCAGATTCTTAAAAGGAACAATGATCTGGTCTGCATCATCCGATTCTGCTGCACTGTCATAATGATCTGTAACTGCAATAAACCTTACTCCAAGAAACGGAAATATCTTTTCCAGGTATCTTCCTGTTTCAATATAGTTTCTTCCCAGTCTGGATAAATCCTTGACGATAATACAGTTGATTTTCTTTTTCTTCACATCCTCAAGCAATCGCTTAAATGCAGGACGTTCAAAATTTGTTCCACTGTAACCATCATCAATATATTCATCGACCAATGTGATCTCTGGGTGCTGTTTTACAAAATCGTTAATCAGACTTCTTTGATTGCGGATACTATCACTTTCCAATTTATCTCCGTCTTCTCTGGAGAGTCTGAGATAGTCCGCTGCTAATATAGACTTTTGATTGAAATACATAAAGCCATCAACCTCCTAATTTACTATGCCATCCGGCAGTGTAAACCAAGAAATTCATGGCTTCTTGAATGCTTTTAAATTTTGACCCAACACCATATTAACATAACTTCTGGCTCACTGCTATACCTTTTTTCATTCTTTTTAAATTTCTTTCCATCCTGTTTTTCTTCATTTTCATAACGAGATACACCTGCTCAGGCTTTCTTCCAGTGTACATTTTCCAGTAAAACTTATTTTTACCGCTACTCCATGAGAGATATAGCAATACGGATTTTTAATCTGCCTGATATAATCTGCAATCCGTTCCTCCTGTGGCAATTCTGTTTGTATCTGCACCTGCTCTATATCTACCAGACTGCTTGTGTCTACCGTTCTAATATCTATCTCTGCCATCTCCTGCATTTCTTCTGGTGTTGGTAATTCTTTCTCTGCCATTTTTACACCTCCCGGAAAAAATTACTTCTACCTATAAAGCTCGGCAAAGGGTATTTACCAACCTGCATTTCGTGTTTTTTTATTTTTTTCATTTTGAGGGTTGGTAAACAGGCTTTCCAAAGCCTTATTAGTAGAGGGATTTCTTTCTTAGAGCAAGTTTCGCCCTGGCTGCCAGAAACCCGGTTCCCGGATTCTGACA
>SKEQ01000685.1_pt1 | contig 21341 bp, 21 predicted proteins | sample 4826751 | NCBI WGS metagenome assembly SKEQ01 (sample SAMN11008805, study PRJNA524170) | human gut metagenome | biome: Human fecal sample; material: Feces; isolation source: fecal sample from pouch patient p44 | host: Homo sapiens | place: Israel: Tel-Aviv | collected 2013-07-11 | reverse complement strand
GTCAAGGGCAAAGCTGCGACAGCGGTGTGAAACACCCTTGATGAAATCTGACAGTTCCGATAGATTCCAAACTGCAATCCACCGATTTTATTAGCCATAAGTGTTACAAAAATGCTTGACCACAACAAGCTGACCTTGAAAAAATTAAAAGTATTTTCTTGTCTATGTTGAAAGATATCAAGAAAGAATACGATGTACCACAACAAGATATTAGTACGGATGAATTAAAGAAAAAGATGGCTTCTATGAAAAATCAAGCATTGTTGCAGAAAAAGAAGAAACCAAGTTTTAATGAAACAGATATGGCTGGAATCGTTATGGGAATATTTCGGAATACGGGTATGGATTTGGATGAATATGAGCAGGAATTATTTCAGAAACTGATGGTGCATATGTTACAGAGGAAAAGAAAGGAGAATTGAGATGGGGTTATTTGATAAATTATTCAAGAAAAAAGAAACTCAACGGAGTATACCTGAAAGACAAGTTGAACAAGAAAAAACAATAGAACAAAAAATTATACAGAAAACGGAACCTGCAATAAAAGAGCAAATCAAAAGGGGATATATCGGTACATATAAAAAACAAGTAGATTACGATACAGTTAAAGAATTGAAAGAACGTTATATTGCTTTTGATGTGGAAACAACCGGATTAAGCCCGATGAATGATAAAATAATCGAAGTAGCTGCTGTTTTGTTTGAAAATGGAGAAATTACTCAAAGCTATACTTCGTTAGTAAATCCAGAGGTGTTTGTTCCATACGGTGCGACTGCCATTAATCATATCACGAATGAAATGGTTCAAAATGCGCCAAAAGAAAATATTGTGTTTGCAGAACTAGTATAACGAATATTAAATAATTGCTATATTAAATTGATACTGCTTCCTCTTCACTGATTTCATCCATTTTATACTTCCAGTGATAAACCACGGGTTCACGGTTCACTTCGTCAAAGTACTTGTAAATTCGTTCTTCCAACTCCTGTTTGGTATTGACACGAATTCCTCGAAGCATCTGTCTGGTCATCTTGCTGAAGAAGCTTTCAATCATGTTTAACCATGAGCCATGTTTTGGTGTAAACACAAATTTAAAACGTCCCTTTGGCATAGTATCCAGAAAGCGCCGTGTTTCTTTGGAAGTATGTGCAGAATGATTATCCAGGATGATCCGAATGGTATCCTGTGATGGATATTTTTTGTCCAGTATCTTTAAAAACTCAATAAAATCAGAACTCTTATGGGTCTCACTTACTAACGGAATTGCTTCTCCAGTGAGTAAATCAATGCCAGCCAGTAAAGAGAGCGTTCCCAGACGTTTGTATTCTGCATCACGATATACTTCCCCATGTTCTGATGTCGGGCGTAAATCCGGTGCCGTATTGGAGATTGCCTGAATGCCCGGCTTCTCATCATACGATACCGTAATCGTCAGTTTATAATCGTCTGGAACAATGAGATCACCATTTTCATCAAACTGCATTTCAATCTGCTTATAAACCAACAGAACCTCATGCATTTTTGATTCAAAATCAGGATCCCGTTTTTCACAGTAATATTTGATTTTAAAGGGTTTCATATCCTGTTCCTTAAGAAATTTCTGGATATACGGTTTGGTAACGGTTGAAAGCCTTGGATATCCCGCTTCTTCTGCATGTTTCTGAATGTATTTGTGGAGAGAGGTCAACGTCCACAATTCCTGTGCATAACCGAGTTCTGTCGGTCTCTGACACGCAATATGAATCATCCATGCTTTTGCATCATCAGTGATTTCCGATGGACGTCCAGGACGCTGAACATCAAACAGTGCAGCATCTAAACCGCCTTTCTGAAACTTCGAAATACAAAGGCGTACCGTTGCAGTACTAATGGCAAGTTTATCAGCAATTTGCTGGAATGTCATTCCATCGGCTTTATATAAAAGGATTCTGGCACGGTCCACAACTTGTGCCTGAATGGTTCTCTTTTTGGATAATGCTTTAAGGTAATCTCTGTCTTCATCTGACAGAGGAAGATATGTTTTTCTCATAGTGTTCATCCTTTCTTAGATAACACTATTTTACCATACATTATCCTCAAAATATATAGTAGAGATTTAATTTATTCTATACTAGTAGAATTTCTAGGAGATGCTTTGAAACAGCAAACGACTATATGTGCACATAATGCGTCTTTTGATATGAATTTTCTTTCAGAAACATTAATGCGTCTTGGATATGATGGAAAAATTTCTTATGTAGATACACTTTCGCTTTCCCGTAGTTTAATCAAAGGGTTGCATAACTATAAACAAGATACGGTTGCTATGTATTTTGACCTTGTAAATAATCAATCTCATAGGGCTGTTACGGATGCAGAAATATGTGGGAAAATTCTTTGGAACTTGGTGCAAATAGAAGAAAAAGAGGAAGAAAAAAGATTAAGAAACTTAGAAAAAAACAAACCTTGTGACGAAGAAATGGAGATATGCGCTTACATTCAGAATTGTATCATGAAAAATGGTGGTGATTCTAAATGGTTAGGGTTTTATAAAAACAGTAGCAATTATGTTGATATAAGCTACTTGTATTCCATTTTGAAATTTAAATGTGCCAAAAAAGGAAAATACATTATTGTTAAAAAGTCTAGTGTTGGAAAACTAAATTGTAATATAGAGCCATGCACAATGAGCGAAGGTGGTTCGGATTATGTAAGAGTATATTTCAATAGTCCGTTTGAATTAGAACCGTTGGAATCATATCTATTTGACATTTATGCGAAATGTCGTAAGTCAGCATTGGATTATTTTAAATATAATAAGCGATATGAAGCAGAACATAAAAACAGTCCAGCTATGTTAAACCATCTTTCTGATATGGGTGTTGCAGCGTTTCTTGAAAGTGCTGAAAAGAGAAAAATGACGGAGAAAGTTGTTTCGGAAACCATAGAGAATTCTAATGATAAATCTCGAATCTCTAGAGAAGATATCATTATTCAGCCTATTCATAATAGAGTTCCATTAGCTGGTATTCGCAATAAAAATAATTGGGAAAAGGGCTATGATGAAGGATATCCGCTCTGGGAAAAAGGAGATAATCTACGTAAAGAGGGAAATGTGGAAGAAGCAATCAAACTGTTTGATCAGGCAAGATATAATGGATATGATGCTCCGGTTCTTTATGACTCTTATGCAATGGCATATCATAAATTGAAAGACTATGCAAACGAAATAGATATTTTAGACGAAGGCATTGTTCGTGAAAGGAAAAATGGAATAAATGTTAGTCGTTTAGAAGCTCGACGAGAGAAAGCAATACAATTGTTATACAAACAGCAAGAGGCTGAAAAAAAGAAATTAGAAAAAGAACAGATAAAAAATGAAAATATAAAAATTATTTCAGAGACTTCTACGAAAACAACAGGGCGTGCTATTTTGCAATTGACGGATGATATGACTTTAATCAAACGATATGATACTATTGCACAAGCTGTACGTGAAACTGGTGTAAACTCCAAGAGTATACGAGACGCGGCAAAAGGTGTTCAGAAGCATGCAGGTGGTTATGTTTGGAAGTATGCTGATGAAATTGGCAAATGAACTGTTGTTGCAAATACGTTATAATTCAATATGGTTGTGCTATGGAACCTTGAGAGGCCCATAGCCCATAGGAGTTCATGCGTGGACTCCTATTTTATTTGTACAAATAAGTTGAAAATAATAATATATTGATTTTGTAATGATGAAATGGTATGATTGTTCATACAAATCATACTTTTGGAGGCGCTTATGGAAGTGAACAATGGAAAATATGCATGGATGGTTAAAATTGGAGAAAAAGGACAGTTTGTTATCCCGAAAGAGGCAAGAAATTTATTTGATCTTCAGCCGGGAATGGAAATTTTAGTTTTAGGTGACGAAAAAAGAGGTTTGGCAATTTTGCCAAAGGAAATGCAAAAAGAATATATCGCAAGGATTTTTTCAGAAATGGATTCCTAAAGGATGGTGAGTTGATATGAGTAAAATCGTTTTCTTTTGTATTCCAGCACACGGGCATACAAATCCTACGTTGGGAGTTGTGCGTGAATTGATCAGTAGAGGGCATCAGGTTTATTATTACTCCTACAATATGATGCGTGACAAAATTGAATCCACAGGTGCTGTTTTTGTATCTTGTGATGAATACGATCAGGAACAGCGATTAGATGCGAAAGATGGAGCCCGAATAGGAAAAGATTTGGCTTTTTCAACACAGATATTGGTGGATACCACATTAGCTCTGGATGATACAGTGTGCGAACATATGAAAGACTTAAAACCAGATTGTATTGTTGCAGATTCCATGGCTGTATGGGGAAAGGCTGTAGCGTTAAAACTTGGGATTCCTTTTGTGTCTTCAACGACAACCTTTGCTTTTAATCAATATTCAGCAAAAATAATGAAGCAAAGTCCGGGACAGATATTTGGTATGATTTTTTCAATGTCAAAAATCAATAAAAACATTAAACGTCTGCAAGATAAAGGATATCCTGTAAAAAGTGTTTTGGATATTATCCAAAATGATAACAATACAGATACGATTGTGTATACATCTCCAGAATTCCAACCATGCTCCGAAACATTTTCGGAAAAATATGTTTTTGTAGGACCATCAATACGACCTGTTGAGAAGATGATTGAGAAGAAGTCGGATAAATTGATCTATATATCAATGGGAACTGTAATCACTGATTCAAAAGAGTTTTATAAAAAATGCATAGAAGCATTGGATAATACGAAATACCAGGTAATCATGTCAGTTGGTAATTTGATAAATATTGAAGACTTAGGTGCTGTACCGGATAATATTACGATTTCGAGGTTTGTAGATCAGATAGCTGTATTAAGTCAGGCGGATGTATTCCTTACCCACTGTGGTATGAATAGTGTCAATGAAAGTTTATATTGTAAGGTTCCTCTTGTAATGTACCCACAAACATCGGAACAGGATGGCGTGGCCACCAGAGTAGAACAACTTGGTGCGGGTGCTCGATTGAAGCATGTAAATGCAAAATCGATTAGAGAGACCATTGAAAATGTGCTACATACCAAATCTTATTATGAACAGGCAGCAAAAATTTCTGAGGAATTCCATAAATGTACTGGTGTAAAAGGTGCTGCAGATAAAATTGAACAGATGTGTAAATAAGTAATAAAATAAGCAAGCAGATTGAAGTTTCTCAAATGCTTGCTTATTCTATGATGATTTATAACCCCTGCGAATGATAATTCTCTCGATTCATTGATTTTGGGTTTGATCTTGCGTTTATTTCGGCCTTTTTACGATTCAATTTATCCAGTACAGAAGCTCGTGCCTTGGTCTTGATCTGTTCTATTCCAGCCGTTTTCACATCCGGTTGTATAAGTTTATTCTGAATTTTCAGAAAGGCACTCTGCATAGCGTTTTTGATTTTAGCAATGACACTGTCTAATCGTTTGGCAGCATATTCACGTTCTTTTTTTGTTGTGATATAACATAGTTGTAACATCTCGACCTAATAAGATATAATCTTAGGAGGAAACGAGGTATGTTACAGATGAGTCAATACTATGAACCAGAATTCAAGAAGAAGATAGTCCGTCTTCATCTTGAAGAGGGAAGATCCCTCAAAGGTCTTGCTGAAGAATATGGTGTATCCAAAGCAAGTATATCTATTTGGACAAAACAATTCCGTGAAGAATGCCAAACAAACGACGAAGCCAAAGCCGATTATGATTACATGAAAGAGAATCTACAGCTTAAAAAGCAACTTGCAGAACTCCAAAAGGAAAATGACTTCTTAAAAAAAGCAGCGGCATTCTTTGCGAAGGAAATCGATTAGAGGCTTATCGATTCATTCAGAAATACAACAAAGACTTTGGACTCAGATGGCTTCTTAGAAAGTTTAACATCTGTCCAAATGCTTATTACAATTATCTAAAAAATCGAAAAGCTGATTATCATCAACAGAAAGATGAGATCAAAGATTCCATTCTAGAAATCTATCATTCTCATGGCGGAGTTGATGGATACAGAACTATACATGCCTATCTTATTCGTAAAGGATACGATATTAGCCGCTTAACAGTTCACAAATATATGAATACTGAAATGCAGTTGTTTTCAATTTCAAGAAAAAAGAAAACAACATATGAACATGGCGTCGCTCACAAAGTATACGAGAACAAACTGAATCAGAATTTTCGAGCAGATGAAATCAATCACAAGTGGTGTACAGATTTTACTTATCTTTTCCTGACGGATGGCAGCAAGCGTTATAATTGCACGATTATAGATCTACATGACCGAAGCGTTATTGCAAGTATAACGGACAGAAATATAACCGCTGATTTAGCGAAAAGAACGTTGGAAAAAGCAATTCATTCTCAACCAGGAATTGACTTGAGCAAGCTTCTCGTGCATTCGGATCAAGGAAGCCAGTACACATCAAAAGAGTTCACTGAATTTTGTGAGGAGCTTGGCATCACTCAAAGTATGAGTAAGGCTGGATATCCATATGATAATGCTCCTATGGAAAGATATTTTAATACATTGAAAAATGATCTTATTTACCAGCATTATTATCGTACAGAGGAAGAACTTTACACAGCAATCGAAGAATTTGCGTATGTACAATATAATCATGTACGACCGCATTCTTATAATAACTACAAAACGCCTTATGAGGCACGCTACGGGAGTGTATAACTCCTGTAGTGGAAATTAGGTCGTAGTGTTACAAAAAAGCTTGACCACAACACGGCGAAAGCACCCAGTTTTTCGATTCTTCTACCAATCGGATATCTTCCAAATGGGTTTCTTTTTTGACAGTAGCAGTAACAACTTCAACTGCTTTGTCATAAGCAATATCGGAAACTTCATCAATCAGAGTTTCCACGTCTTCGATTTTCATAACCAGTTCTTCAAGTTTTTCTTCCTGCAAAGCCAACTGTTCCTTCTGTTTGGCAAGAATGTAATCCTGCTTTTCTAAATATTTTCGTCCACCATACTCCGGCTCTTCTTCTAACTGTAACCCATAATTTTTGGCAATATCAAAGAGTAATGCACGACAGGCAGAATCAAATACCATTTTGCGATTATTGTTTCTGTCGGCTGGCTTTTCTGGATTTGGTAAATCAAAACCGAGTTTTTCTAATGCTTTTTCCTGTTGCGGAAATAATTCTCCATATTGATTTTCACAATCAAATACATGACGCTCATGGATATGAGGTGTACTCTCGTCCAAATGAAGAGCCCAGTCTAATATATGGACATGATTGCCGAAGCGTTCGGTAATCTCAATCATAAAATCAGTAACTATTTGTAATAGAATATCTGGTGAAACATGATTGTCAAAAGTACCAATTTGATAGATGGTTTCTTCAGGGCAGGTTTTCTTATGTTTTAAGATATCTGATGTGGTGCGATTACGTTCTGGGTGACGATTTTTAATATTACGTTCATTTTGTCCTTCAATAAATTCTTTGTATTGAACAGAATAATAAAGTTCTTCCACTTCTTCAAATGTATTTGCCAGTTCACATTCATTTTCTTTATCATAAAAAGTTCGATATCCGTTGAAGCAATCCCAGTAAATATTTCCTTTTGCTCGTTCTTCATCGATGTGCTCACTATTATTAATATTAAAACTACGGTCATTATGCTTGGGATTGTAAGCACCATTTTTTCCAGCACGACCATTGTGTCTTGTTAATTTCATTTTGATGTTCCTCCATTTGTTAAAAATTTCCTTGAAAGGGATTTAGACAGCGAAGCTGATTCCTTGCTGCTTTTAGCGTCAAGTAATACCCAGTACTAAGTGGCGAAGCGCCACTGAACTGGGCAAGGCGGCTGCCCTTGACCTGCATAGGGATATTGCATTCCCTGTACCCATGCACAAAGGAATGGCATTCCTCTGTACGCCTGCACCGAAAGAACCAATTCCATCACAAATGTGATTCCATTTCGTTCTTCCGGATTATGCCAAATCATTCGCAGGATAATTTGGCATAAAAAAAGCAGATGCATTGGCTTTTGCTCAAAATGCATCTGCTGATTTTGTTGACCTGATTGGTCATATTCTGTTTAATAAACTGTTGCAAGAGATTGAAAATGGGAATTGAATATCTGCCCTTGCTATGATAAAGTAATATCTACTGGGAGGTGAAACAATGAAGATTGAACTTGGACAGGTTCAAAAAATGCTTGAATGGTTAAAATCAAAATTGTATCTGGATTCCATTTCACAGAATGCTCGCTCTCGTGCAATAAAACGTGGACAGGTATATCGTTGTAATTTTGGTTGTGGAATTGGAAGTGAAATGCAGAAAGAACGACCAGCAGTTGTCATTCAAAATGATGTTGGAAACAATCGTTCTGGTAACACTATCGTAATTCCAATTACACATGATACGAGTACATTGCCTTGCGTGGCAGATATTACACCTCTGACAGATACAACAGGAAATGTGATTCTTGATGGACAGGCGAATGCTTCAAATATGATGTGCGTTAGTAAAGCACGACTTGGTGATTTTGTAGGTTCTTTATCAAAAGCTGACATGAAAAAAATTGATGAAGCGATTGCCAAAACTGTTGATTTAATGGGGTATTATTCTGATCTTACCAAACGATTAAATGATAAATTAGAGTACATTTCCAAAATCAAAGAAGAACGCAATAAAGCACAGGATGAACTGGAAGAATTACGAAAAACTCTTGAATTATCACAAGATGAGTCATTAAAAGAACATATTGTGAAGATGAAAAATGCTATTGACAATAAGCAATAGAATCGGTAAGATATAAGTACAAAGAAGTCTTTTTCCGGAGTGAGAAAGATATTATTACTTATTCAAAGGAAAGGGGCTCAGGACGAGTTCCTTTTTACTTTTCATAAAACAGATTTTATTGCATATACTATGAATACAAAGTAGCTCTGAATAGGATGTTCAGAGTTGTAAACGGCGGAGGTATTATTAGTACCTCCGCCACTTTTCTAATAATCCCAATAAAGATCATTCTTTTCAACCAATAAAATTTTATCACCGACAGATATTTCATAAAAATCCTCAGTGGTAGAGATATACTCCACTTTTGTTTCTAAAGAATTTATTTCATTCCAAAGCATAGATAAATCAAGCATATTATTTTTTGTATATTTTCTTATAAAATAAATCAACATAAATTCAGAAATCATATGTTTGTCGTTTATATGCATTTGGTTTCTTTTGTCAACAGCGAGATATACTATGCGAGGTTCTGTTTTGGGAGATTCGTATCTTTCGTCATTTCTGAATAAAGAATCAATATTTTCACTTTGACTTAAAAATTGTCTATGCTTACTAATTTGTTTTGTATAAATTCCGTTTAAAGTTTGGAGAATCATGCCATATCTTTTATCAATTTCATCATTATAGTGTTTGTCTATCCATTTTGCCTCAATAATCATTATAATATTGTGTCTTCTATCATAAATAGCATAATCAATATCACTTGCTAGAGTATCCCCGTTTTCGTTAATAAAAGAATATGGTTTTGTTTTAGCAGTAGCAATGTTAGAGACATTAGATAAAAGTTTATCGAGCCTTTTTTCAGTAACTTGAGATATTGTTTTTTCTCTATTCCTGATTATTTTGTTTTTGGCATAATGACCATTTATAATTGTAAATTGCCAATCGTTAACTAAAAAGAGAGAGGGTACTGTTATTAAAGAATTCTCTACTTCAAATAAAGGAAATTCTAAAATATTCGTATTTCCTTTATTTATCAAGTAGTCTACAATTTTTACAATTTTATCTTCTTGTATGTGACTTGTGGATGTAATATCGTGGATACATTGTTTCTTATCGAATAGCATAATGCATTTATCTGCATTGTTAAGATATTCATCTTTGTTTGGTACAGTAATTCGGAAGATTATTGATTTTATCATTGCATGATAGTAAAAGAAAGCTAACACATATGCAAGATGTTTCGGTGTGTCAAATATTTCACTTCGTACATTAGCGTCCCATTTTTTGATATCCTTCTCGATGATTTCAACGCACTCCTGATATAAATCATTGTCTGGTATAGGCATAAGTTTTTTTAGTGGTGTCTGCTGCAATACAATCTTTTCCCAAAAATGAAAATGTAATTTTGTGGTTTGCTGATTTTCTTCTGCAGAGATTTGAGGATCATCTTCACCGAAAAAGTAGAAAGACTCCTCTCGATATTTATCGGTTACCAAGGAGGTTGTTAATTGAATTTTATTGTTTGAAATTGGAAGCAATCTTGCCTTGGAAAAAGGATTTATATCATTTATTTCTCTTGAAAAGCGATAATTCTGAAATAATGGAAGTAACGTTTGGTCATATTCTCTTAAATATTTTTTAAATCCTGGGATATTGAATTTTTTTATATACATTTCTTTTTCTCTTTTATTTGCGTTAGCATAAACGAAGGAAGCAATGCATCTTTTAAATAAGTTATCGAGTGTTTCAGGTGGGTTGTTCATAACACCTAATTCGACAGCCGCTAAGGGATATAATAAACAATAATTTACATTGTGTTTTTCAATCCAATCGTCTAATTTTTGGTTTATATCATTGTCAATTAGTTCATGGAGTCCGCCAAGTAATTCATATTCATTCATCTTTTCATCTCCTGTTCGTATTGGTATTGAAGGCTATATAGCATTTTCATTATACCATACTTTGGAAAATGTTATTTTTTGAACGATATATTATTATGGCAAAATGATAAAAATGATATCCTGTTATATCAACAGATTTTTCATTAATCTCTATATCCAAGAATATCCACTCGCATTTTGTCATTTTTATCATTTCTACCATCTACGGTAAAGGTAAATCAATCTGTTGAAATGGGTTCTCTATCGTATCATCCAGCGTTTCAAAGTCTGCTTCTTTCACAGAAGTATCTTTAAAATAATAAGCTCCATCAGAAAAGCGTTTGATTATAAATCCTTTGTCAGCCATATACTCCCAGAATCTTGACTTCCCATGTGGTGTTCGTCCGTTATCTTCACAATATTCTTCATACATTTTATACACATCGCTGCGTTTCATTTTTTCTCCGACTTTATGGCAGAGCATATCATCGGTAAAAGCTTTCACGCTGTCAGCAGAACGATAAAGATTAGCGATACATTCTTTGCTATGATCACTTTCAGCGAAATGATTATCTGCATATAACTGTTTCAATGCTAACATTGCCATGTGAATAGCATAATCAGATTCCTGACACATTTTTTCCTTCAACTGAGAATCCTTTTGTTCTTCCGGAATGGTGCGGTTTATATCTAGAACAAGCAGACGTCGATAATAGGCATTTGTTTTATCATCCAGATTCAACGGCATTTCGTTGGCTGAGAAAAGCAACTTCGCATAACTGTTAAACTGTGTTGGATCTTGTCCTTTCTTTTCATAAAGCAACGTATCTTCGCCAACAGCTTTTTTGATGATATCTACACTTTCCATAGCAGTACTTGGGATATCAGCGCAGGCATTTAACAACTTTCCAAATAATCCGGTAGGATAAAATCGTTGATTTAGATTTTGTAGTGACATACTGGAATAATTATTGATTGCAACAATGTGTTGAATAAAGGAAATGGCAATGGATTTTCCCGTCCCTCCCTTACCCTTTATCATCAGGAATTTCTGAAAACGAGTATCTGTGGTCATGCAATAGCCAAGATACTGCCAAAACATCTGCTGATCGGTTTCGTCAGGGATAGAAAAATCCAGATACTTGCGAATCTGTATTCCGTTTTTGAGAGCAGTTTCCGCTTGTTCTGGATAAAAGGAAAAAGGTATTTGATTAATCATCAGATATTTCGTATCATGTTCAATTAATTTCCATTCCATCACATCAAAATATCCATTTTGAAAATTCACCCAATGGGAAGGCTGATTATTAAGATCAGAAAATTGCTTCTGTACTTTTGGCTGCGATATAAGAAGATTGTAAATGCCCTGGATTGTAGTTGCTTTGATGCAATCACGAAATATCAGTTTCTGAATATGAGATTTTAATTGTATTCCATTACGATCTTCGTGGTAACAGCCGTTTTCATAGATATAAGGTGTACTTCCGAGCATAAAAAAAGGAACCGTCTGTATTAGATAGTCCACAATCTCCATATCAAATACACCGATTCGTTTTCCTTGTTCGTTGAATCTATGAAATTTATTTAAGTCCGGTTGGTCTGATGGTTTTCCTTCGAAGCGTTTTATAAAATCCGATATAACTGCTTTTAACTCAGGTAAATACTCTGATTTTGCAAGGTATTCTTTCTCTTTGAATAAAATCCATCCCTTTCGATAGTTTAGGTAAGTATTTTGACAGTATATCTCCAGCGAATCATTGATCTTTTTACTGGAACAGGCAGGAACATAAACGTAATCCATTTGATAAGTCCCGGTACAAGCGATTTCATCCATATATTCGATAAAACTGTCTACAGAATGGTAAGCATCTGATCCGTTTATAAGAAAAATAGCAGGATATCCGGCATAGATAAGTGCATATGCAATATCTAGATTATCTACAAGAAATAGATATTTTTGTTCTGTGGTTTCTGGTTTTGTTTTCATATAGTGTTCTAAAAAGTTTTTATTCAATGTAAATCCCTCCTAACATGAAGAAAGACGCTCCAATTAAGGAACGTCTTTCGATAAAAGTCTTATAAATTGTTATAAAATTGCTGAATGCAAGGCCTTTGCCTTAGTCAGACCATCAATCCAGTTACATATAATTACTATAGATTCAAGGTTTACATTGATTGGTGAACAACACCTTTTCGTCCGCCAAGTACAGTGCTTCCTTTTAAATCTGTCCACTCAAAATCGGGCATCTCTTCTCTGGCAACAAGAAAATTGCCTGCGCGCTGGGTGAGCTGGGCAAAGTTTACAACAAAGTCAGAAGCGCCTTCGTTATACGTGTAAATGGAAGCTTCCGATCCCATAAATCCGATATCTGCTTCACCAGAAAGTACAGCAGTCATCGTTTTGTCGGCTCCAAACCCTGTGACGAGCTCCAGTTCAATGCCCTCTTGCCGGAAATAATCTTTTTCAATGGCAACATACATAGGGGCATAGAAAATCGAGTGTGCAACTTCATTTAAGGTGAGTTTTGTCAATTCCTCTTTGGAAGAATCCGGATTGCCGCCGGTCGGGGTACTGTTGTTTGAAGAGTGGCATCCCGTAAGCAGGATCATGGATGCGGCAAGAAGAAATGTGAGAATTCTTTTTTTCATAAGCACTCCATAGTTTTTAAAGATGTTACTAAAAGTATATGCCGGAAAAAAAGAAGCGTGAAAAAAACCGGTCTGAATGAAATCAGACCGGCATAAAATGATAATTTAAAATTAGTAGTTATCGTGATCCTCTTCGAATGGATCATCATAATCATCAAAGTCTTCGTCTTCCTCAGTGTCACGTCTGGACAAGATCGTCAGGATCAGGAAGATCACTGCAAGTACAACACATGCGATCGCACTGTATAAGAGCATCTTGTCATCACCATGTTTCAGGAAACCGATCACGCTGCATCCGATATAAAAGAGCATCGGGAGCAGGAATGCAAAAATCGTATTGCTCTTCTGAAGAATGAGAAGAAGCAGTCCGGAGATCAGCATGCAAAGTGCCATGATGACATAGAAAGTACCAATGTTGGAATTACTTCCGGAGGTAATGCTGTCCAGTCCGCTGATCACTCCTTTGTATGTAAAGAAACCAAACGCTACGATAGAAAGAAGTCCGAAAATCACACGGAGTACCCGGAATCTTGGAGTGATGTAATCATCCTCATATTCTTCCTCGTCTTCGATTTCTTCCGGTTCTTCTACTGGCTTCGGCGCCGGCTTGCGTTTGTGTACAGACTTTCTGTCCGGATCAGATGCAAGCATATCCTCGTAACTTTTTTTCACTGCACGTTCACGTTTTGCACGTACTTTTTCAGAAGGAATATTACCGTAACGCTGCCCTTCTTCGGAAGGTTCCTGTTTGAATTCTTCCGGAACAGAAATCACTCTTGTTTTTGAATCTGCAGGAGCCGGGCGTTTTTTCTTAGGTACAGCATCAGAAGCTTCGGAAGCAAGACGTTTTTTCCGAGGCGCTTCTTCAGAATGATCAGAGACCGGACGTTTCTTTTTCGGTCTTTCGGAATGCTCAGAAACAGGTCTTTCGGAAGCTGGACGCTTCTTTTTCTGTACAGGCTGTTTTGGCTCGTCTGTGTGCTCAACGATTTTCTTTTGTTCTGTTGCTTTTGTTTCTTCTGTTTTTTCTACAGGTGCTTTTGGCGCCTCCTGCTTTGGAGCTGCTTCTGTATGTTTTGCTACAGAAGCAGCCGGTTTAGGAGCCGATTTTTTTGCACGTTGTTTGTCAAGATTCCATTGTTTTTTGCAGTCTTTGCAGATTGCGTATTCGTTTAAAACCGGATTGCCATTTTCATCAACCCCTACTTGCTTTTTCTGTAAAATGACATCCTTTCCACATTTTGGGCATTTCATTATTTATATCTCTCCTTTGTATCACTTGTTGTGACTCGTTTTACCTACGATAAAGACATTATAGCATTTTGTTTGACGAAGAACAACGTTTTTTGTCAAATTATCGTGATTGGAGAGCGGGTGTGTTACTGAACAGTAACCGGGTGTGATCCCCCTATGATTTTGGTTTGACGAGTGGAGTCTGATATTGATAAACATCATTGTAGGCATCAAGCTCGTCCTCGGATTCGGGCAGCGCCGGGATCAGTCCGGTGCAGTCTGTGGAGGAAGCGGCATTTTTTAAATAATCATAATGGTCAATCAGTTCTTGATTTTTTTTCATTTCTTTTTGTTTTTCTTTATCCAAAATTATCACCTCGGATTTAGTGTATCCATGATGAAAAATTGTATTCAGAACAAAATGTGGTATACTGAATAAAAAATCAAAAGAAATGGAGTGGATAAATTATGAGATTGATCGCAGATACACACGCACATACAATTGCAAGCGGACATGCATACAGTTCTTTGAAAGAAATGGCATATGCAGCATCAAAAAATGGACTGGAAGTATTATCTTTGACAGAACATGCACCTCAAATGCCGGGATCTTGTCAGGAGATTTATTTTCGGAATTTTAATGTGATCCCGCGCGAAATGCATGGTGTGAAACTGCTTCTTGGAACGGAGCTCAACATTATGAATCCGAACGGAGATCTGGATCTTTCAGAATCTCTCTGCCGAAATCTGGACATTGTGATCGCATCGATTCATTCTCCATGTTATGGACTTGATCATACCAGAGAAGAAAATACGAAAGCTTATACGGCAGTTATGAAAAAGCCGTATGTTGATATTATCGGGCATCCGGATGACGGCAGATTTCCGGTAGATTACGAAGTGTTGGTTCAAACTGCAAAGGAGACAAAGACGCTTTTGGAGATCAATAACAGTTCCTTAAGACCGGATGGATTCAGAAAAAATACCAGGGAAAATGTGCTGCAAATGTTAGAATTATGCAAACAATATGAAGTTTGTGTGACAACGGGAAGTGATGCACACATTGACGTGGATGCTGGAAATTTCAGCTATATAAAGGAAGTTTTGGAATTTTGCAAGTTCCCGGAAGAGCTGGTGGTGACAACAGATTTTAATAAATTAAAGGAATTTTTGAATAATTATAAAGAATCGTAATATTTCTTTAAAAAATTGAAAATTGTCTGAATCTCTAAAATCTCTATAAAAAAGTGGACTTTAAAAATTTAGTGTGATAAAATGTAAAAGTAGTGACCTGACTGACAAAGGAGAGGTAAGAGATGAGTAAAAAAATCAGAACAGAAGCAGTAGATTACCTGTTTGATGCAATCTTGAGTCTGAAGGACAAAGAGGAGTGTTATACATTCTTTGAAGATATTTGTACCATCAATGAATTGCTCTCACTTTCCCAGAGATTTGAAGTGGCAAAGATGTTAAGAGAGCAGAAGACATATCTGGAGATTGCAGAGAAGACAGGCGCATCCACAGCAACGATCAGTCGTGTGAACCGGTCATTGAATTATGGAAATGACGGATACGATATGGTGTTTGAGCGGATGGAAAAATAAAAGATGTGAAGAAATAAAAATGCCCGGCCAGTATAGCCGGGTATTTTTATTTCTTATGGGAAGAATCTTCGCTGGAAAACGTATCGATTAGTTTTTCAATCATCATTTTTTTTACGTATACGTCAAAACTCAGGCTGCAGATAAATGCCAGAATCTGAAAAGTATCTTTGCTGGTATCAGGAATCTCGGAAAATGTCTCTCCGGCAGTCTCCCAGGCAGAAGAAATATTTTCTTTGAGCGGTTCAAGCTGGCCTTTGCACATGGTGCAGATCTGCTGGTACATATCTGCAAGGCTGGAAGTATCCTTGTCAGAATCCTGACCAAAGCCGGCATCTGTCATCGGCTTTAACAGTGTCTCGATATCCTTGATGGAAAGAATACTTTTAAAATAGTAAATAAAAATCAGAAGGAGCAGATGATCCTTGGAATATTTCTTCTTAACAGGCGGCGGAAGCAGATTGTTCTTCGCGTAATTGTTGATCATGGTCTTGGTCAGAATCTTGTCATCTGCGTAGCGCTTGGTTGAAGAAAGCTGAGTATCCATAAATGTGGTCACCTGATCCATATATAAGTCGATATTCGGAATATCCTCGGGATGAATGTAGTCGATCCGGGACAGACTTTCCAGTATGCTGTTTAAAATATCATTTGTATCAATTGTCATATAATCACCTCGATGTACTTATTATATAGTAATGAAAACCAGATAGTCAAGCAGTATTTATTATTGATATATGATCATAACGAGAGTAAACTAAAAGAAAAACGGGAGGATTTCAGATGTTGAAAGCAGAACTCAGTCGATTTAAGGTAAAAGAAGGAAAATCCGGGAAAGTAGATGAATGGATGGCCTTTCTGAATGAACATATGGAAGATACACTTCTTACCTTAGAGAATGAAAAAATGTTTGTAGAATCGATTCACCGGGAAGTGGTCAACGGAACAGAATTTCTGTATTGGTACTCTGTACAGGGAGAAGGTGGTACAGAGGTGTACGATTCAGAAAGCTATATCGATATCAGGCATCTGGAATATTGGGACGAATGTATCGATGATAGTTATAAAGATAACGATATCCCGGCAGAAGTAGTGATGATTCCTCATAAGATCAGAGATGTTATGAAGTGAATACAGTCATTAAAATCTCCGCTGTTTTGTAAGGAAATGGCGGAGATTTTTTATCTGTTTCCATAATATAGTTGACTTGAACGAAACTATGTTCGATAATAGAGTCATGACAATTAAAGGAGATCAATTATGAGCATTTATGATACACTGAACGAACAGCAGAGGGAGGCGGTCTACTGCACAGATGGTCCGCTTTTGATCCTTGCGGGAGCGGGATCGGGGAAGACGAGAGTGCTGACGCACAGGATTGCATATTTAATAGAAGAAAAGGGTGTGAATCCATGGAATATCCTGGCGATCACGTTTACGAACAAGGCGGCCGGGGAGATGCGGGAGCGTGTGGATAATCTGGTAGGATTTGGATCAGAGAGTATCTGGGTGAGCACGTTTCATTCGACTTGTGTACGGATTTTGAGAAGACATATTGACCGCCTTGGGTATGATACGAATTTTACAATCTACGATACGGATGATCAGAAGACATTGATGAAAGATGTCTGTAAACAGGTGCAGATCGATACGAAGGTATATAAGGAGAGAAATCTTTTAGCGGCGATTTCGGCAGCTAAAAATGAGATGATTTCCGCGCAGGAGTATGCATTGAATGCGCAGGGAGATTTTGGAAAAGAGAAGATCGCTAAGGTATATCAGGAGTATGAAAAGCAGATGCATGCCAATAATGCACTGGATTTTGACGACCTGCTCATGAAGACGGTGCAGCTGTTTGAGACTCAGCCGGATGTGCTGGAGAATTATCAGGAGCGGTTTCGTTATATTATGGTGGATGAGTATCAGGATACAAATACCGTACAGTTCCAGCTGGTGAGTCTGCTGGCGGGCAAATACAGAAATCTCTGTGTGGTCGGTGATGATGATCAGTCCATTTATAAATTCCGGGGAGCCAATATTAAAAATATTTTGAATTTTGAACAGGAATTTCCCGATGCGACAGTCATCAAACTGGAGCAGAATTATCGTTCTACAGGCAATATCCTGGATGCTGCAAATGCAGTGATCAGCAACAATGTGGGCAGAAAGGACAAGCAGCTTTGGACAGACAACGGCGAAGGAGAGAAGATTAAGTTCTGCCAGTTTGATACCGGATATGATGAAGCAGAATATATTGCAGATGACATTGAAAGGGAAGTAAGAAACGGGGCATCTTACAATGATCATGCGATTTTATACCGGACTAACGCGCAGTCCCGCCTGTTTGAGGAACGGTTTGTGGCACAGAATATTCCATATAAGATTGTCGGCGGTGTGAATTTCTATGCGAGAAGAGAAATCAAGGATGTGCTTGCATATCTGAAGACCATCGACAATGGAAAAGATGATCTGGCAGTCAGAAGGATCATCAATGTACCGAAGCGGGGCATTGGCCTGACTACGATCAATCGAATTCAGGAGTCAGCGGCGTCCAGAGGAATCGGATTCTATGATGCTCTTTTAGGGCTGGATCTGATACCGGGGGTGGCAAGAGGTGCTGCAAAGCTGGAAGGATTTGTGGCATTGATCGAGTACTTTAAGGGAGTGGCAGAAACTTTAAGTCTGTCGGATCTTTTGCAGGAAGTGATCGATAAGACTGGATACATAGAGAGTCTGGAAGCAGAAGGAAAAGAAGAGGCAGAGACGAGAATTGAAAATATCGACGAGCTTCGAAGCAAGGTTGCGGTTTATGAAGAGTCCCGTCTGGATCAGGACGAAAAACCGACGCTTAGCGGATTTTTGGAGGAAGTCGCATTGGTGGCAGACATTGATAGTCTGGATGAGGAACAGGATTATGTAGTTTTAATGACACTGCACAGTGCAAAAGGTCTGGAATTTCCACATGTGTATCTGGCAGGAATGGAAGACGGACTGTTTCCAAGTTATATGACAGTTACATCAGATGACAGGGAGGATATGGAAGAAGAGCGGCGTCTCTGTTATGTGGGAATTACAAGAGCCGAGCAGAAACTGACCATGACCAGCGCTATGCGGCGAATGGTGAGGGGAGAGACACAGTACAATAAAGTATCCCGGTTTATGAAAGAAATTCCATTGGAACTGCTTGACAATGGCAACCGTTCTTCGAAAATGTTTGAAGAAAGACAGGAGATTCCGAAACAGACTGCGTATACGCAGGCAAAACAGACTTTTAAGGCAAAGGCATTTTCTGCGGCTGCGCCAAAACAGTTTGCAGTCAGCAAAGAAAAGGGGCTGGATTATGGTGTGGGTGACCGTGTCCGGCACATGAAATTTGGAGAAGGGATCGTGACACAGATTACGGAAGGCGGCAGAGATTTTGAGGTGACGGTAGAGTTTGACACCGTCGGAGTGAAAAAAATGTTTGCCGGATTTGCCCGTTTGATAAAATTATAGAAATTATGTGAATTTGGCATAAATCAGTAGTAATCTGAAAATGATAGTGTTATAATAATGAAAAGCAAACCTGTACGGCGGCAAGGAGAAAGGACGTGAATATATGAGTAAAGTTGAGGAATTGATCGCAGAGTCAAAACTGAATGAATTACTGAAAAAGAAAGATGATGAAAAAGTGAAAAAGACAGTCATCTGGGTATTGGCGATTGTAGGTGCTGTTGCAGCAGTGGCAGCGATCGCATATGCGGTATATTGCTTCTTTACACCGGATTATCTGGAAGATTTCGAAGAAGATTTTGATGATGATTTCGATGATTATTTCAGTGAGGAAGATCAGGTTTAATCAGAACGAAAAGAGAACAGAAGACAGGATGTGGTCGGAATACACTGCACCCTGTCTCTTTTTTCGTCAGGAAGTATTACAAAAACAAAGAAAAGATAAGGATAAAAGAGAATGAAAAAAGGACAAGTATTAGAAGGAACGATAGAAAAAGTGGAATTTCCCAATAAAGGAGTTGTCACAGTTGCAGAAGAAGGTAAATCTGTGATCGTAAAGAACGGGATTCCGGGACAGAAGGTAAAATTTTGTGTGAATAAGTTTAAGCGAGGAAATGCAGAGGGGCGCCTGTTGGAAGTGCTGGAGAAATCTCCGCTGGAAACAAGAAAACCGGTGTGCAGCATTTTCCCGGCATGCGGAGGGTGTATGTACCAGACTATGTCTTATGAAGCACAGATGGAAATGAAGGCAGAACAGGTGAAAAACATTCTGGATGAAGCCGTGGATGGTGAATATCTTTTTGAAGGAGTGAAGGCAAGTCCGAAAGAATTTGCATACCGCAATAAGATGGAGTTCTCGTTCGGCGACGAGTATAAGGACGGGCCGCTGACATTGGGACTGCATAAAAAAGGTAGCACGTATGATGTGCTGACAGCGTCAGACTGCAAGCTGGTACATGATGACATGACAAAAATCTTAAATTGTGTGCTGGAATATTTTAAGCAGCGAAATGTCAGCTATTATAAGAAAATGCAGCATACAGGCTATCTGCGTCATTTGCTGATTCGAAGAGGTGACCGCACAGGAGAAATCCTGGTCAATCTGGTTACAACGACACAGGAAGAACACGATATGTCTCCATTAAAAGAAGCACTCCTTAATTTGGAACTGGAAGGGAAAATCGTGGGATTTCTTCATATTTTAAATGATTCTCTTTCTGATGTGGTTCAGAGTGATGAGACCAGAATCATTTACGGGCAAGACTATTTTTATGAGAAGCTGTTGAATCTGGAATTCAAGATCACGCCGTTTTCTTTCTTCCAACCAAATTCAAGAGGGGCGGAAGTGCTTTACAGTACAGTTCGTGATTATATCGGAGATATCAACGATATGACAGTGTTCGATTTGTTCAGCGGAACAGGGACGATCGCGCAGGTGCTGGCGCCGGTGGCAAAACAGGTGATCGGTGTGGAGATTATCGAGGAAGCTGTGGAGGCAGCCAAAGAAAATGCTGCATACAACGGACTTTCCAACTGTAAATTCATTGCCGGGGACGTATTTAAAGTGCTGGATGAGATTGAGGAAAAACCGGATGTGATCGTCCTGGATCCGCCAAGAGACGGGATTCATCCAAAGGCTCTGCCGAAAATCCTGGATTACGGAGTGGACAAGATTGTCTACATTTCCTGTAAAGTGACCAGTCTGGCACGGGATCTGGAGATGATACAGGCAAGAGGATATGAGGTTGTGAAGAG